>Ga0233437_1000318_pt1 | contig 113732 bp, 96 predicted proteins | sample SI_122_August201_FD_182714 | JGI IMG/M metagenome (GOLD analysis project Ga0233437, IMG submission 182714) | Seawater microbial communities from Saanich Inlet, British Columbia, Canada - SI_122_August2016_200_MG | ecosystem: Environmental > Aquatic > Marine > Inlet | place: Canada: British... | reverse complement strand
GTACTCCCGCGCCACCTTCAGAGCAGCCTCCATGGTCGCGTAGGGGGCGCAACAGATCACCGTCATCCAGTCTGCTCCCTTTGAAAAAACAATTTCAGCCACCGTCGAGCCCGCATCGGCAGCTTTCAGATCTGCAAGTATGGTCTGTTCCGGATAAAGTGCGCGGATGACCTCTACCGCTCTGGCGCCTTCCGCATAGCACAGGATAGTTCCGACCTCAAGGACATCCACCTCTGCGGCTAGTAACCGGGTTGCTTTCAGGGCGGAAGGTAGGTCAAGATGGTCCAGGGCAACCTGGAGTAATGGTTTGCTCATTTTCTTCTCCTGAAAGCATTATAAGAGTGATTTAAATGGAAGATCCGGCTCGATGGCAAAGGCATCGTAAAAACCCCTTGGGTAATGATATTCCAGCTTGTCCTTGTCGTCCGGGAAGGTAAATTTACCGCCGACCTGCCACAGAAAAGGCTTGAAGTCGTATTGCAGTCTGTCCTTTCTCATCTGCCATAGCACTTTGATCTCCATGGGGTCCGCCTGAAAATTTGTCCAGATGTCGTGATGTATGGGAATCACCACCTGGCATTTCAAACATTCAGCCATACGCAGGATATCAATAGAGGTCATTTTATCGGTCATACCCCGCGGGTTTTCACCATAAGAACCAAACGCCACATCAATTTTGTGGTCATTGCCATGTTTCGCATAGTAGTTGGAGTAATGCGAATCACCACTGTGATAGATGTTACCGCCCGGTGTCTTCAACAGATAATTCACCGCCAGCAGATCCATCTCCTGAACCATCTTTCCCTTGAGAACCGTTCCCTGCGGCGCCGTCACCAGCTCCGTACGATCGAAGGAGTCGAGTGCCACGATCTCCGTATCACCCACCTTGACGACATCACCCGGCTTCACGACGATACAGCGCTCTTCAGGAACTCCCCAACCGGTCCAGAGATCGACACAGGCCTGGGGCCCGATAAATTTCACTTCAGGACCGCAATTTTGAAGCACCGCTGCCGCCACATTTTCGTCGATATGGTCCCCATGATGATGAGTCGACAGGATCGCATCCACTTTGTTGATGGCAAAGGGATCCAGAACACAGGGCACATTCCGGAGATTGGGCTGTAACTCCAGACAACCGATCATCCGCTGATGTTGATGCTGCTCCTTCATCAGCTTGTTCTTTTTGGTTTTCTTGCCATGCTTTGTCCAATAATCAAGACAGATATTGGTATTCCCCTCTGTCTTAACCCACATCCCCGTACAGCCCAGCCACCACATCGACACACTCCCTGGCGCGACGATTTCCTCTTCAATTTCTTCATTCAGCCAGGTCCCCCACTCCGGAAAATTGGTCAGGATCCATGACTCCCTTGTAATCTCATCTATTTTACTCATATTTCACTCTCCATGTCTGTTTTTCCTGGAATTGCTCAGGCAACCCAATCGTTCATCCCTTAGAGTTGCGCTTTGCCAAAAATGGTTGATTCGTAAAGGAGTGAGCCCCCAAGCACCCGGAAGACCGTCAATATTGCCCTTTCGAAAAAAATCCCTTCAAAGCGACCATGCCTCGCAACCGGACTTGTTTCACAACTCAATCCGTGATATGTTATCACATATAACAAAAAAAGCAAGCTCTCTTTAGCGAGAAGGACTAATGTAAAAACCATTAATAATAGTTGTTTCACAGTTTTCAACAGACAATTCTGTTTGAGAATCTACAATCTTTAGAACTGATTCCATTCTTAAGGCTTCCCGCTTATGATTTCGGCCATCTGATTAAAAAAATGCATCAAAGTTGATCCTGGCAATACCTTCAATGCAGCGGATGCTGATAATCAAGAGAAAGACAAGGGTTGGCTGCTTAGAATCACCCTATAATTTTTTCATTGAAACATACTGGAAAACAACACAGTAAGCACTGCTAAGGTGAATAATGGCTCTCAACAAAATTTCCACAATCACTCTCCGACAAAAGGTTTACGATCAACTAAGAGCGAAAATCCTGGGAGCAGAGCTGTTGCCCGGCGAGACCATCAGCCTCAGAGGCCTGGCTGCGAAATTCGGTGTCAGCCTTTTACCTGTTCGTGAAGCGGTCTGGCAGTTGGAATCCGAAAACATCCTGGTTGTTGAAAGCAACAAAAATATCCAGGTTAATCATCTGACAAAAAAAGAATTCAAGGAAGTGCTCAATCTTAGACTTCTGTTAGAGTCAGAGGCAGTCGACAAGGCATGCCAGCTACGCACAAAAAGGGCGATCCCCAAGGTGAAGAAAATTTTCGAAGCCATGCAAAAACAGATGGCTGTCAATCATAAGGGATATATTAAAAAAAACGATCAGTTTCACCAAACCATATACGCCTATGCAGGTTCTCCTTTGTTATTGGAGTTGATTCAGCGTTTGCTGGCCCGGGTCAATCCCTATGTATACCTTTATGCTATTGACAACATGGACCTCAGCAGTGCCGCCGAGTGCCACTCTGAAATGCTTGAGGGTTTCTGCGATGGTGACAGCAAAAGAACAATCACCGCTCTGCATCGAGATCTCCAGGGCGCTGGAAACATAATCCTCTCTCACCTGGAAAAGTAGAGAGACGGCAACGTTAACCTATCCTTTCACAGCTCCGGCGGTCATGCCGGTGATAATCTGCTTTGAGGCCACGAAAGTGAAGATGATGGGCGGAATCGCAATCAACATCCCCATTGCCATCAGCCGACCCCAGTCAATATTATGCTCGGTCATGAACAGGGAGATGTTTACCGGTGTGGTCCGGGTCGCCCGGTTAGTCAGAATCAGTGCCAGAATAAATTCGTTCCAGGCAATGCGAAACGTGAAAATGGCGGCTGCCGCAAGCCCCGGTTTGATCACTGGCAGTACAACCAGAAAAAAGATCTGAAACGGATTGGCCCCATCGACACGAGCCGCCTCCTCCAACTGGATCGGCACCTGGACAATGAAACTCTGCAGAATCCAGATCACAAAAGGAAGGTTAATGCCCACATAAACCAGGATCAAACCAGACAAGGTGTTACCCAGTCCGTATTGAAAAGTCCAGATGGCAAAGACCGGAACCGTCAAGACGGCTGGCGGCACCATTCGCATCAGCAGGGTCGTCAGGGAGACGACATCTTTGCCCATAAACCGGAAACGCACCAGGGCATAGGCCGCCATACAGCCCATCACCAGGGTCAGGCCGGTGGAAACCAGCCCCACGATCAGGGAGTTCCCCAGATATCTCATCAGGGACGGATCGGTGATGACTGAAGCGTAGTTCTTCAGGGTCGGCACAAAGATAAACGTGGAGACATCATGGAAGATATCAATCTTCAGCTTCAGCGACGTCAGCAGCATCAGGATAATCGGACCCAGTGACATCAGGCAGAGGGTAAGCAGTACTGTATAATAAACAGTTACATTCGTTTTGGAATACTGTCTCATCAGGCCACCTCAATAATTTTCAGCTGCAGCCTGAATTCTGGCTGACCGGGCATCCCGGACTTTGGTAAAGATGAACATGGCGATGGTAATGACCATGACAATCGCAAGCAGAATATTTGACAGTGCTGCTGCACGGCCGAGCTCCCAACTCACAAAAGCGGTTTTGTAAATCTGCAGAGACAGAATCTCCGTGGACAGGCCCGGACCACCATTGGTCATGATAAAGATGACTTCCAAGACCTTAAAGGCATCAATCATCCTCAACAGGGCAGCGACAATCAGCACCGGCATCATCAGGGGAATTTTGATATAAAAAATCTGCTGCAGAGGTGAGGCCCCGTCGATTCGGGATGCCTCCAGGACCGATTTCGGAAGAGATTGCAACGCTGCCAGCGACAGAATAAAAATGAAGGGTGTCCACTGCCAGATATCGGCAATGATCACCGAGGGCAACGCCCAGTCCGGTGAAGAGAGCCAGGGAATCGACTTAAAGCCCCAATCCTTCAGGGTCTTGTTGATAATACCAAACTGGGGGTTGTACATGTAACGCCAGATCAGACCGACAACAATCGGAGCGATCATCATCGGCAGGATGAAGATCGTGCGGAAAACCGACATCCCCCTGATGGGTCGTTCGAGCATCAGCGCCAGTCCCAGACCAATAAACATTTCCAGTACCACCACCGAGATGGCAAAGGTGAGGGTAACCATGAAAGATTCATGGAAATTCGGATCCTCCAGAATCCAGAGATAGTTATCAAGCCCGGAGAAGGCGGCTTTTGCAAACGGTGTTCCCATGCGCCAGTCAAAAAAGCTGGCAAACGTCAAATAACCGATGGGATAGAGCAGTGCCATCACAAGAACAATACCAGCGGGAGCCAGAAACAAATACGGGGTCGCCCGATTCAGGATGCGTGATGGTATCATTTTCTCTTCTCCCTCTCTAACCGTTGCAGTTTCATTTCAGCAGGCATCTACCTGGAATCCTGGACGGATCCCCGGCAGATGTCGTGAGACAGCTTATTGAAAGGTATAGTAGCCTGCTTTTTTCTGGATGGCCCGCGCGCGCCTGGCAACTTCGTCAAGGGCTGCCTTAACAGACATCTGACCTGTCATCGCCTTCGACAGCGTGGTTCCCAACTCTTTGTTCACCTGGCCCCATGTGGGGATAATCGGGCGCCAGTCCGGGTCCGCATATTTCAGCGCTTCACCGAAAATTTTCATGTGAGGGAACTTGCGGTTGACTTCCGGATCCGCATGAGTTGAAAAGCGGGATGGATTTCCACCTTCCATCGCAATCATCTTGTCAACACGCTTGGAGGTCAACCATTGCATTAACAGAAAAGCGGCCTCTTTGTTCTGAGCGTTTCTCGGGATCGCGATTCCGAAACCACCGGTCTGTGATCCCCGTCGTACGCCTTTTGGATGAAGGGCCCAACCGACTTTTCCAACAATCTTGGATTTTTCCGGATTGTTGACTTCACCGGCAACAACTGTTGAGTCCAGGAACATCGCAGCCTTTCCCTGCAGGAAGGCATTTTTCATTTCAGCCATGCCAAAGGAGGTTCCCCCTTCAGGACCACACTCGAGAATCTTCTTCAACGCTTCACCGGCTTTCACGCCTGCGGCATTGTTAACGACAGGATTCCACTTGTCATCATAGACCTTTCCACCAAGGGGAGCCAGATGCAGCAGAAAAGCATGGGACGTCTGATGCCCGGATGCACCGCGCGAGGTCAAACCCGCCATTCCCGGAACCATCTTTTTGATTTTACATGAGGTTTCCAGAAGCTCAGCATAGGTTTTGGGAACCTTCAGGTTGTACTTCTTGAAAATATCCTTACGATATCCCAGAACTGAGGTCTCAGATCCGAACGGAATACCAAACAGAGCGCCGGTGGGACCGGGCAGGTATCCTTTCTTCCCGCCAGCCACGCCGATATTCTGCAAATAGCCGTCAATCAGGTCGGCAGGATCATACTTCGGATCGGCCAGTTTGGGATTCATGAAAAACCGGGCCAGTGGTTCGATCTGGTCGGCCGCCACATAGTCAGCCTTGGAAAAGACCACATAGGCCAGCAGGTCATAGTCACCCCTGGGCTTTGTCAACTCCAGCGACTGTTTCTGCCGCATGGCCAGATATTGAAGCTGGTCGACCTCAACCCGGATACCTGTCTCTTCCGTAAATTTGGGAATCACTTTCATCACCGCATCAAAATGCGGATGGGCAGGAAAATTGACAACAAGCGTCTTACCTTTGTAGGGAGCATAAGGGTTCCCGGCAAAAGCCGCTGTCGACAGTAATCCGATGCACATTCCAGTGGTCATCACTGTTTGAAACGTCTTCTTTAAGCGTTTAAACATAATTTCTCCTTTTTAACATGGTTACGGTTAAAGGCGTCCTGATTATAAAGCAGTTTCGTTTTGCGAGTCGAACAGGTAAATACTCTTGGGATCGACCGTGAACTTCAGAATTTCATTGTCTCCCAGGGGAGTGTCCGAACCGATCTCAATCAGAATCTGCTGCCCACCCAGACGGGACACAATGACTGACTGACTGCCGATATATTCCGACAGGATAACGGGCAGATCAAGCTGCACCCCATTTTGGCCCTCGGTCATGTGAGTGAAAGCTGACGGTCGAATACCGATGACCACTTCCTTTGACGACCTGCCCTCCAGGCGAGCCCGGAAAGCGTCCGGCAGCGGCAGGCTGTAGCCATCACCAGTCACCATCAAGGATCCATCTTTCTCTGCTACTGTCCCGTCAAAAAAGTTCATGGGTGGAGACCCCAAAAATCCGGCCACAAACTTGTTCACGGGTTTTTTGTACAACTCCTCCGCCGAACCCTGCTGCTGAATGATACCGTTGTGCAGCACGACAATGCGATCCCCCAGGGTCATGGCCTCGACCTGATCGTGGGTCACATAGATCATGTTTTTGTCCAGCTGTCGGCGCATCAAGGCCAGTTCTGCCCGCATCTGAGTGCGAAGCTTTGCATCCAGGTTGGAAAGGGGTTCATCAAACAGAAACGTACTTGCGTCGCGTACCAATGCGCGCCCCATTGCCACACGCTGCCGTTGCCCACCGGAAAGTTGCGCCGGTCTCCGATGCAGCAGCGGTTCAATCCCCAACATTTCGGCTACCTTCTGAACCCGGCTGTTAATTTCGCTTTTCGGATATCGGGCCAGGCGCAACGCAAAAGACATGTTTCTGGCAACATCCATATGGGGATAAAGAGCGTAATCCTGGAAAACCAACGCGATATCTCTGTCCTTCGGCTCCAGCCGACTCACGGGTCTACCATCGATATAAATCTCACCTGACGTCACCGTCTCCAAACCGGCGATCATGCGCAAAATTGTTGACTTGCCACACCCGGAAGGACCAACCAGAACGGTAAACTCGTTGTCGGCCATCGTGAGACTTAACTCTTTGATCACTGTCACCTGCCCATAAAGTTTAAGCAGATTATCTAAGACAATTTCAGGCAATTTACGTCCCCCCTTTTGAGACCCTATTAGCCAATTTACAACATCAATATTTGCACTGCACAAATATTTAGAAACCGGCAATACGATGTGCGGATCAAAAACACAAACCCAGTACCACTGTCACAGCGAGCAATGCGTTATATGTGATAACATATTACACCCACAACATGGCTGATACCATATTGCATTAGAGAAGGGATTGCAAGCCTTTTTTGATCCAACTACGATCAATTTAACGACTCATAAAAACAATAATTTGTGTGTCATACCGATAACAAATGACAGGTCATCCTGCGAGTGAAGTCACAAAGGCAATCACTAATTACGGGTTCAATATGTTCGGTCTTCAGCTGTCGGGGAAAATGAACTGCCCCGCCGCAAGCGGCGGGGTATTAGACCCAAGCTACGCAATAAAAATGCGGGTTATATACAAGAGGGAATATTACGTGATGCAGTATTCAGAGATGGAAAATTTCATAACAAGGTATTAATGTCCGTATTGTCAACGGAATGGAGATCTGATTAACTGGCATTTACAACCGAAGGCTCCGAATATTGTTTGGCCTATTGTCGCTCAATGTTCTGCGACACGCTGCTGTAGCGGTGATGTTCAGTGTGGGCAACAGTTGAAACCGGTGCTAGACCATCAAAACTGTAGAAAGAGGAGAACAAAATGATCATTGATCACATTGGATTCAGGGTTTCAGATTATGAAAAAAGTAAAGAATTCTATCTAAAATGCCTGGAACCCTTAGGAATTAAGCTGGTTATGGAAGAAGGCGGTGCCGCAGGATTTGGTAAAAACAATAAAGCGCCGTTTTGGTTTGGACCCGGTAGTGAAGCGAACACGCCAATGCATATTGCCTTTGCTGCCGAAAACCGAGCCCAGGTGGATGAATTTTATAAAGTAGCACTGGCAGCCGGTGGAAAAGATAACGGTGCTCCTGGCATAAGGGAAATTTATCATCCAAATTACTATGGCGCATTTGTTTTTGACCCTGACGGCCATAACATTGAAGCGGTTTGTCATGAACCGGAATAATAGAAGGAGACCTGAAACTTCATTATCACACGATACGGTCATCTGGCGAAAACCGGGGTCAAAATGAGGGTAGGGGAATTGATTAAATTTTATTTGACAGAGGGAATATCATATGTAATGAATATATTGGTTTAACCATTATTATCTATCTCGGAAAATCAATTTCTTTGAATGGCCACTCTCGGCATCAAGCGTGGACAGATGTTGGAATTAAGCTAGAAACGACTGGAATCAGGCAATGACCCAAATGTTCAGAAAGGCAAAACAGAACAGAATATTTAAAGATATCGTAGAGCAGATTGAAGATGCGATCCTGGATGGAAAACTAGCACCTGGTCAGAGGCTTCCTTCCGAAAGGGAACTGGGCGAGATGCTGGGTACCAGTCGCGGAACTCTGCGCGAAGCTTTGAGAATCCTGGAACAAAAAGGTCTGATTGAAATCAAGTTAGGAGTGAATGGCGGTGCTGTTGTTAAAGAGGCAACCTCGGAACAGATGAGTGAAACCCTGGCATTGCTGATTCGGTCTCAATCAGTCTCTTTGACTCATCTGGCAGAATTCAGAGAAGGGGTCGAAGGAATTGTTGCCTCACTCGCAGCCGAGAGAGTGACCGCAGTGGATATTAAGGAACTGATAAAGCTGAAAAAAGAGGCTCAAAAATATTATGAAAAAGGTCCGTCACAATGGAACAATTTCGTCAAAGTTGATGAAAAAATCCATATGGCACTGGCTAGAATCTCCCGCAACCCGATTTACCGTTTTATCCTGGAAACCATTCATGATAATATTCAGCGCTATTATGACAAATTTCTATCTGCCGGAGACAACGAACTTGAGGAAAATTACCAGGATCTTCAGCAGATAATCGATGCGGTCTGCAGCAAACAGGTCATTGAAGCGGGATCCCTGGCCAGAGAACATGTAAGAAAATTCAGCCGTTACATGGACCGAAAGTCTAAACAGAATGGTGCGTTGAAAATCTGAAAGATTTGGTTCGTGGGTAATAATTCAATAGCACAAGGGTTCTACCTTAGGGTCGGCTCAAAAATTTTTTAGCATTCTGTCAGCAAAATGTTCAGTCTTTTAGGGACTTTTGCTAGCAGCTTATGCCAAGTTATTTTTGTACGATCCCTTAATGGTCTAACCATTGTATTCTTTTAATTAATTGGTCCCTTAATAATTGATTTTTGGAGTTTAACATGAACGAACTGGATATTAAGCAACTCTCACAGCAGGCAGCCAAGCTGGCTGAAACATGGCAGTTAAGGGCTGACGAATTAATTCAGAAGAAGGAAAAGACATTCCAGAATCAGATGGCAAGTTTGCTCAGGCATCCGAGCGATAAAGTGGTTTTAACGAGTATGATCGACCAGGCATTTCGTTCCGGTAACAGCGATAGAGTCGCGGATCAGATCATTTATACCCTTAAGAACAATCGGATTCCGTCCTTTTTTACCCCCTGGGAAAAATTTCTGGTCAAGCTGTTTCTAAAGTTTGGTCAATCTTTTTCAAGTATTTCAGTCCCCCAGATCATTCATAAAATGAGAGATTTCAGCAGCCAGGCCATCCTGCCGGGTGAAAACGCGCCCCTGGTTAACCACCTGAAAAAAAGAAAACGACAGGGCATCAGAATGAACGTCAATCATCTGGGGGAAGCTGTTTTGGGAGAGGAGGAATGTCAGGCCAGGCTCGACAGCTATATCGGTGATTTAAAAAACCCCGAGATAGAATACATCTCCGTAAAGATATCGACTATTTATTCTCAAATAATTCCGTTGGCATTTCGCAGTACAGTAGACATCTTGAAAGAAAGGCTTTCATTACTTTACCGAACGGCTCAGAACAATACCTTCACTCGCAGAGACGGTGAAAAGGTGATGAAATTTGTGAATCTGGATATGGAGGAGTACCACGATCTGGAAATTACAGCTGCTGTTTTTATGGAAACACTTGATTGTCCTGAATTTAGAAACCACAGGGCGGGAATTGTTTTGCAGGCCTATTTGCCGGACTCTCATGGTATCCAAAAGCAGCTGACTGAGTGGGCGATTCAAAGAGTCGAAAATGGCGGTTGTCCTATGAAACTCCGTCTTGTCAAAGGGGCCAATATGGAGATGGAGTTGGTTGATTCCGATATCAATAACTGGCCACTGGCAACCTATGACTGCAAAACAGACGTTGATGCCAACTACAAGCGCATGGTGATTTATGGTATGCAGGAGGCGCATATCAGCGCTGTCAATCTCGGTATTGCCTCACACAATCTGTTTGAACTAGCCTTTGCTTACCAGGTGGCATCACAACAGAAGATCTTAAAGTTTGTAGATTTTGAGATGCTTGAGGGGATGGCAGATAACATTCGCAGGGCCATCAGCGAAAAAACAGATGACGTCCTTTTGTATGCACCGGTTGCTGAAAAAGACCAGTTTATCAATGCGATTGCTTATTTGATCAGACGACTGGATGAAAATACAGCCCCGGACAATTTCCTCAGATATGCGCCGGGGCTGAAAACGGGGACTAAAGAGTGGTCTTTTCTTCAGCGCCAGTTCTTTGAGTCCTGTGAAAAAATAGATACCGTCATGGATGCCCCCCATAGAACCCAAAACAGGCTGACTGAAGCCTTCTCAGAGGAAACAGGCACCTTTTACAAGAATGAATTTATCAATGAGCCGGATACGGACTGGTCATTGGCTGGGAACAGAGAATGGGCCCGACAGATTCGAGACAAATGGATGCAAAAGCCCGGGGATAAACCGCTTGATATTCCATTGGTTATTGGAGGTCATGAAATATTGGAGGAGAGGGACATCGCGGACTGCTTTGATCCGTCTCTGTATCATGAAAAAGAGATTGTCGCTCGGTTTCGGCTGGGAAATGCGGATGATGTTAAAAAGACAGTTTCAATTGCCAAAGCCGACCCGGATGGCTGGCGGTCGAAGAGTCATTCACAACGACATGAAATCCTCTCAAGAGTGGCAAAAGAGCTGAGACGTGGCCGCGGGGACCTGATCGGAGCGGCAGCAGCTAATACAGGTAAGGTCTTTACGGAAGCGGATGTTGAAGTATCGGAAGCTATCGATTTTGCTGAATACTACCCCTATTCAGTCAAACAGCTGCTCGACATTGAAACACTGGAAGGCAAAGGTAAGGGCGTTGGCCTGGTTATCTCTCCCTGGAATTTCCCGATTGCGATTCCCTGCGGCGGCATTGTTGCTACCCTGGCCGCCGGTAATACCATCATTTTCAAACCGGCTTCCGATTCGGTTCTGGTGGCTTGGGAGCTTTGCAAAAGATTCTGGGCTGCCGGTGTTCCCAAAACCGTTCTGCAATTTCTACCTTGTCCGGGATCCAGCGTCGGATCGAAATTGGTGGATCATCCTGACGTTGATTTTGTAATTCTGACTGGGGGGACGGAGACCGGGCTGAGAATGCTGGAACAGAAACCCGGATTGTTTCTGGCTGCTGAAACCGGTGGTAAAAATGCGACCATCGTCACTGCCATGTCAGATCGAGATCAGGCCATTAAAAATGTCGTCTATTCAGCTTTCGGCAACGCAGGTCAAAAATGCAGTGCAACATCACTTTTAATTCTGGAAAAAGAGGTTTATCAGGACGAAAATTTCAAACGACAACTGGTTGATGCCGCCAAAAGCTTCAATACCGGATCGGCCTGGCAGTTCAAAAACAAAATGGGACCGCTGATAAAACCGCCTTCCGGAGAACTGAAGCAAGCCCTGATTTCCCTGGAACCGGGAGAGACTTGGGCCCTGAAGCCTGAAATGGTAGATGAAAATCCCTATATCTGGTCACCTGGCATTAAATGGGACGTGGTTCCAGGCAGTCTGACCCACATGACTGAATTTTTTGGACCGGTGCTGGCCGTTATTTGTGCAGAAGACCTGCAGCAGGCAATCGCTATCACCAATCAAACAGGATATGGTCTCACTTCAGGCATTGAAAGCCTTGATCCAAGGGAGATTGAAATCTGGAAAGCCGGTATAGAGGCCGGAAACCTTTATATCAACAGAGGTACTACCGGCGCAATTACACTCCGGCAACCTTTTGGCGGCATGAAGAAATCAGCCATTGGCCCAGCCATCAAGGCGGGGTCACCGAATTACGTAGCGCAGTTTATGGCTTTTTCAGACAAATCTTTGCCTGTTGTCGGTACTCTAACAATTGAAAATCGACTGCTGAGATTGGCTGCCGAATGGAAAATGAAAGTCCGCTGGCAGCAGTTTGGTTCCTTAAATCCAGAGATGCACAAAACCGTGCGGGCGATTAAAAGCTATCTTTACCATTATGAAAAAGAGCTTTCCCAGGAGAATGACTATTTTAACCTGCGGGGTCAGGATAATATTCTGAGATATCTTCCCCTGGGAACCATTGTGGTCCGGCTTCACGAAAAAGACTCACTCTTTGAGACCCTGGCCCGAATCGCTGCCGTTCAAGTAACGGGAAACAAATTGGTCATCAGCTCTCCCGTCGAACTCAATAATGATGTGATTCATTTTTTGAAAGGCAGGGAAGGCGTCAGGCTGCTCCAGGACGTTCAACTGCTGTTTGAAACCGATAGTGAACTGATACAGCGAATTCCGGAAGTTTCCAGAATCCGATATGCCGGGGTTGAGAGGGTGCCAGAAACTGTTTTCAAAGCCGCTGCAATTGACGGTTATTATATCTCCTGTACACCCGTTTTAATGGAGGGACGAATTGAACTGCTTCAGTACCTGCAAAACCAGAGTATTTGCCATACATATCATCGTTATGGAAACCTGGGTGAGCGAACTTTGAAAATTTTATGAATGGCAGGTTTTAAATTCCTGTAACAGTTTGTATGAAAAAAGATTCACCACAGAGACACGGAGTTCACAGAGTTTAAGAAAAAACCGGGAACTGAGTGTCAGGTATGAAGCTGTTTCAGGCTGAGTGGAGCAAAAGGTGGAGAGGCCACTCAGCAGTTTCCATTTTGTCGATTCCAGGTCGCCTGAATGGATTAATCCACCCCCTGAAGCTCTAATCGGACCCTTTGGGTTCGAATCTCTATTTGTTTTTTAAAAAATTCAAAATAGGAGCAACTATTATGGGTATTACGATACAGTTTGGTTTGTACCTGGTGATGATGCTGGGTATTGGTTATTACTCCATGAGGAAAACAAAAAATAATGATGATTTTATTATCGGCGGTCGTTCCCTGGGCCCTGTTACCTCTGCCATCAGTGCCGGTGCCTCCGACATGAGCAGCTGGTTGCTCCTGGGGCTGCCCGGGGCTGTTTTCGCAGCCGGACTGGTGGAAGGTGTTTGGATTTCACTCGGGCTGGTCTTAGGTGCTTATGCCAATTGGTATGTTGTCGCGCCAAGGCTCAGAGCGTATAGCGAAAAGCTAGACGCCGTGACCCTGCCGACTTTCCTGTCAAATCGGTTTGATGATACTTCAGGAATGCTCAAAATTGTATCAACCATTGTCATTCTTATCTTTTTTACCCTCTATGTGGCGTCCGGTCTCAAAGGTGGAACCCTTCTATTTGCACACAGCTTTGGAGCCACCGAACAAACAGCGCTCTTAATCACGACGCTGGTGGTGGTCTCCTATACCTTTTTAGGTGGTTACATGGCTGTTTGCTGGACGGATTTGATTCAGGGGCTTCTGATGTTATGCGCGCTGGTTTTCTGTTCGCTTCTGGCATATATCGCCATCTCCGGATCCGGTGTTGACATAGCGGCCACTAACCCAAAGGCATTCAGTATCACGACAACATGGCTCACCGGTGCCTCACTGATGGCCTGGGGTTTTGGTTATTTTGGACAGCCTCACATCCTGGCCAGATTTATCGGTATCAGAGCTGTTGCAGATGTACCCAAAGCAAGACATGTCGGCATCAGCTGGATGGTCATCTGTCTTATACTGTCTACATCCATCGGACTCATCGGGATAGGCTACAATGAAGTAGCACCACTTGCCGGTGTTGCAGGTCCTGATGGCAATAAGGAAAGAATCTTCCTGGCCCTGACAACCGCTCTGTTTCATCCGGTTTTTTCAGGCTTCATTCTGGCAGCCGTCCTGGCGGCCGTCATGTCAACAGCCGATTCGCAGTTACTGGTTTTAACCTCAGCACTCACAGAGGATCTTCCTTTTTTTAAGAAATTCGATGACAAACAAAAGGCCTGGATCAGTAGATTCGGCGTCATTGGATTTGCAGCGATCGCTCTCTTAATTGCCGGTATGAGCGGAGGTACGATCCTGGCGATGGTGGGGTACGCCTGGGGAGGATTCGGGGCGGCATTTGGACCTCTGGTAATTCTGTCGTTAGTCTGGAGAGGGACAACAAAATATGGTGCTCTTGCGGGAATGGTTGTAGGTGCAGTCACCATTTTCGTCGTCAAGAACTATATCAAGATTCAAGGTGAGTATTTCTACGAGCTTTTACCGGGATTCATCTTAGCTTTCGCAGCGATTGTGATTGTCAGCCTGATAACCGCCAAGCCCAGCGAAGAAACCTTACAGAAATTTGATGATTCTCAAGCATTAATTTGAGATTCTTCACGTGAATAGCAGTAACCAGCTTTTTTTAGTCCTCAGATTAAGGGATCGTACAAAAATAACTTGGCATAAACTGTTCGCAAAAGTCCCATAAAGACCGGACATTTTGCTGACAGAATGCCAAGTAATTTTTGAGCCGACCCTTAAGCAAAAAGAATGCAGCGGGTACCCGATTGGCCATGGTCACGGCATCATCGTCTCCGGATCCGAACAGTCGAACTTTATTGCGAACCGTGGCCAGCAAGGCCGGATCATTGACAAAATTCTCGTCAATCGCTTTTTTCAATTTTTGAAAAGAGACCTTCTGTTCATCAAATACCAGCTGCTTGATGACCAGCAAAGAATCGGTCACATCAGCCAGTCCTATGTTAGATGTCCCTGAGCTGTTGTACTTGGCATCGCCTTGGATGACATCGCGACCATTTTCGATCGCACCATCGATCAAAGCACTGAACAAAGGTGTCGGACAATACTGCTGGTGGGCCTCTCCAAAAAGGTCATTGAGTTCCAGCGCCTGATCAATCATAAAGCGCTGCTGGACAGCCCAGGCTTCAAAAAAGGCCTCGAAAGTCTTGAAGTCCCCGTTTTCAATGCTGCCGGTTTTCGGTCCGACGTCCCAATGCATGACTGGATGGGTGCCATTGTTCAAAGCCATCTCCATGGAGGCGACCATATTCAGGAGAATACAGGCTGTGTGGCTGTAGTGCTGACCCTGGAGGGTGGGTTCAACACAGCCCGTAGCAGCCCAGTCATTGATATCTTCTTCGGGATAGCCATGTTGACTTAAGGCTTTGATCATCGCCTGATCACTTTGCATAATCGGTGTTGCGGAGGTGATCACGTTTATTTCACACAAGCGCTTGAGATAAGCATCACTGTTCTTCTCTCCGTGAAAGCGCGCGTTCACATTCGCATCCCGGATAGCCAGTATTTCGGTGGCTTTCAGAAAAACATAGGTCATGTCATTCACGGCATCTTCGCCTGCAGCACCCGGTGAAAAATAGATGCAGGAATCCGAAATGGGCTTAGTCTGTTAGCTTGGAAACGATCTCCTTGAATAGTGGATCGGCCATCCATTTTTGTACGCTACGGGTATTTGGATTTTTTAATGCTTCTAAAAGCTCCAGTATTATTTCCGAGATCTCAATGCCTTCCTTTAAAAGATCATTCATTATTTGCTTAAGCAGATCAATGGAGAGGTATTCTTTTTTTACCATTTTTGTGTAGTAGAGAAAAAATTCCATGAACCGTTGCTTCAACTGCGATTCGTTGTGGTTCGTGATCTTCAGCATCAATATCACCCAATTTTTGAGCAAGGTCTTTAACTCCCCGGTCTCCTCTCCGTTTTTAAGGATATTTAAAATAGACCCCTCAAAAAAGTAATCCAGCAACTTGGCTTCCTTATGAGGCAGTTCTTCTCTTTGCATCATTGCCTCAAATGAGTCTTCAACCACTGAAAACTTACCCAACAACAATAACCGTCCCACAGCTTCCAATCCTTCTTCAATGGAGGATATCTCTTTTACCAGTGAATAGACTTCCTGCGTGCCCGAGTGGATTTGCTGTGAACAATCCAAGGGAATGAAAAAACGCTTAAATCCATCGAGTTCAAAGGCTGGAATTCGTGATATATACGCTTCAAAAAACTGGAAAGCATAGTGATATTCCTGGTGATCATAGCAAAAATAAGCCAAGTTGAATGGAGTCTCATAATTATCAGGTGCTACATCCAATGCTTTCTGAAAACTTTCCAGAGCTTTTTTATGCCTATTCAATTCGTACTGACTATATCCTAATCTGGTCCAACTCTCGACTGCATCTGGTTTAATATCGATTCGATAGCCAGGCGTATCCAAATTGCAATTGATTCTCTCATGGATCTGTTCTTTATCGAACAACAGGGTCACCAATTCAGCCAGGCAGAAGACTTCCGATTCGTCGATATCACCCATCCTGACCTGGTACCAGATGCGAAAAAAATAGTCCCTTAAGGAATAAAACACCTCTTTCTTTTTAACATCGTCCCCCTGAATCGGCAGTGCGTGTATCCAGCTTTCAGCTGTCAATCGTTTGAGCTGTTCGGTGATCGATTTTTGATCTTCATTCACTTCATCTGCTATTTCCGTGGCCGTTTTTGCTGGGGGACCGGTCGCCAGGGAGTCCAGGATCAGTTTTCTCTGTAAAGACTCATCCCGCGTTTTATCCAGGAAATAGGGTGTCAACTCAGCCACTTTATCCAAGATCAAGCTGGTGTTCAGCAATTGGTGATCAAGCAGTAGCTCATATAAGAAAAGAATCAATCTAGGATTGCCACCAGTAAGAATACTATAGGTGTGAATGTGATGACGGTTAGCTTCAATCTTGGCAGCAATATTATCATCCCCTCGAAATTCAGCGATTTTATTCAGAAACGCCTCTATTCCCTCTTTTGTCAAGGGTTCCATGCCGCGAATACGAAAAAAGTGATAAAATGGGAGTCCATAGTTTTCAACTTCATTAAAAACAGTCAGTGCGGTACCGACGATGATTAACACATCAGGCTGTTCGTGCAAAAAACTTCTCAGCACTTTCTGGTCGATTTCAGGTATTTGATCTCGAAACAGGTATTGCAGATTTTCCAACAGCAACATCAGTTTCTTGCCGGTGTGCTGCACCATTTGCCCCAGTAACGACAACAACTCTTTGGCATACTCGCGCCGCTGTTCACGTTTTTGTATGAGTCCGCCTTTGATGCGTGTCTTTTTCAAGACCCCGAATTGGGCTATGACATCCGCGGCCTCATTTGAAGGTTCAATCTCTTTTATGAGCTTATCAAAGACGACGATCATTAGCCGATAGAGAGAATCCACCTTAAAAATCTCCTCCGGAAAGATCAGCGGTATCCAGGTTTGGCTGAGCTTTTTATCCACTGTTATTTCCCTGTATAGGTGGGTAATCAGGTGGGATTTTCCCGCCCCTCTGGGTCCGGTTATAATCCACGACTGTCGAGAAGTCTTCCCTTTGGCTGAAGGAACAAGATCTTCCATAATCTCTTCATAAATATTTCGACCGCAAATAAAGGTGGATTTCAGCTCCTGATACTTTTTTAGCCGCGGATCGTATTTATTCAGGCTCATCTTATTTCTCCCATTCATAAGAGTGACGCCACCAGTCAGCCAGCATCGGTGAAACGAATCGATATTCCTGCTTTCCTTGAACAATATAATTCTCGTCAGCCAGCCGCTTTAACAGCCTGTGAAAATCCGCTTTTTCGGTCAGGTGTGACTCTACATAAGGCCACAGATCTTCAAAGTTCATTGGATCAGACGCCAAGTGAGCCAACGCTTTCAGAGCGGCTTGATGCTGATCTGTTGTCAGATAATCTTTTAAACGGGAGTGTAGATCAATATACTCTTTATGCTGTCTCGCCGTTATCTTTGCATAAATCTCTTTAATTTCTGTCAAATCATAACTGGTTTCACCTCCTTCGCGGTGAAAACGCAAACTGGAAGCAAACAATTGGATGAAAAATGGAATTCCGTCACTCAAACGTGTCATGGCAAAATCCAGAGCGTCATCAGACAGCGAGATCTTGACATCCTCCAGCAACGCCAACAAGAAGGTTTTTATCTCCGCTTCTTTCAATGGAAATATCTCAAGATCGACCAAATCATTAATCAAATCTGCAACATACAACTCTTCCACAGTCGATATGATGTTGATAGACCCAGAAACAATTAGCCGCAGTTTTTTGTGCTGACGCAACCGTCTCAACCATTCCAAAAAAAATTGCACTTCATGAATACTCTTTCCTTTCAGTTTCCATAGGAAATCGGAAAACTCATCAAAAACAAAAATGAAATTCTGATCAACTAGTGTGTCAAAAATAATTTCCATCTTATCAATGACTTCTTTCGCTTCTGCTGTGATTTTCCCTGTCTTAAATTCGATGAGCCCAGAGACTTTCAACTCCGGTATCATTTTCGCTACTGTATTCCAGGATTTTGACCAAGCAGGCCATTTGGAAGCATATTCTGGATAACTCTTTTGAACTTCCACCAATAAATCCTGGCACAATTCCATGACAGACTGTCGACCCTCCAAATCAAAATAAATAAAATTGTACTCAGCTTTTTTTTGTCGGATAAACTCCATGATCAAACTGCTTTTACCAATCCGCCTGGGTCCTGGAATCAAGACACTAGCGCTCCGGTCTGACATTATATCAGCCAAATTCCTCAACTCCCTTTCTCTTCCAAAAAAATCATCACCTTCCACTGAGGGACCAATTCTGATTTTCATTATCCTCTCCTAACTCAGGCATAAATTTAGTTATCCAGAAGAATTTGTGTATAATAATCAAGCAGGCTACTTTTTTTTAAAACCAAATACAGGTCTAGTCAGCGTTTACACAACACATATTTATCACAACATGCTTGTTGTGTCAACAATATTGTTGTGCTCCAATTATCATAAAATGCATCCATCATTTATATTACTATTTCCCTCAGAAACCTTAGATTGTCGATATTTTTGTTGCCTAAGCGATCGTACAAAAATAACTTGGCATAGGCTGTCCGCAAAAGTCCCATAAAGGCCGGACATTTTGCTGACACAATGCCAAGTAATTTTTGAGTCGACCCTAAGTCATGGTTCACTGTAGTGGGAACCCATCCAACAATCAGATTTTTAAATTAGAATTCTCTTTTACGAGAATTAGTATCCTCCCCAGCGGGATTCTTCAAGCTCATATTAGCGAATTTGTCCATCATATTATTTTCTCTCTTGACACTCTCATCAGATGAGTACTAAGACTGTACGAACAAATTAATCAAATATCCGAGCACATTGATTGATCGGGAGCAAACATGTCGATCCCCCTTCATAAAGTCACAGTTACCGAAACCATAGGGATCGTACAAAAATAACTCGGCATAATCTGTCCGCAAAAGTCCCATAAAGACTGGACATTTTGCAGACAAAATGCCAAGTAATTTTTGAGTCCACCCTTAGTCAAAAGTTTAACAGGCCGCATTGGCTGCTGCGCGAGAAGGTGTGGATACCATGCTGATTAAACGTTTCGGTTGCTTCGACTGAATGAAAACGGCTGAAATAATGCCATGAACCTGTAATGAATCAACCCCAAAAGACTATAAACACTCAGCAATGTCCGGTTAGGTTTTTGCAGAAAGCTGAATGATAAAACCTGGATCGAGCTTATAAGGATTTATCAGATTTTCTTAGTTTAGCGTAGCGAAAATAAGCCTTGTTTGAGCGAGCCACGAGCGAGTTTGGCGGTTTTTCGTGAAGCAAACTTAGAAAATCTTTAAATCCTTATGCGCAGAGACGGGTTTTATCATTCAGCTTTAGTTTTGCAAAAACCTAACCGGACATTGCTGATATACACTCGGAGGAAGAAGTATGAATTTCATTGAAGAGCCGGCTCGTTCTATTCCTGTGATGGCAGAGGTGGATGTACTGGTGATCGGTAGCGGTCCCGGCGGGCTGTCCGCAGCTCTCGCATCTGCCAGGGAAGGCGTTGAGACGATGCTGGTGGAGCGTTACGGATGTTTCGGAGGGGTCATTACCCAGTGCATGATCGGAACGGTCGCCTGGTACAGATCCAGTGTGGATACTGTTGATGCCGGCGGAATTGGCGTGGAATTCGAGCAGCGCGCCAAAGAGATTGGCGCCAGTACGTCTCTTTTTCTTTATGAAGTCCTGGATACCGAAGTGTTCAAACATACCGCCGACCAGATGGTTCAGGAAGCGGGAATCATCCCCCTGCTGCATTGTCATACAGCCGATGTGATTATGGAGGGTAATACCATCAAAGGAGTCATCACTGAAAGTAAATCCGGCAGGCAGGCCATCCTGGCCAAACGGGTCATCGATGCTACGGGAGATGCGGATATCGCCTTTCATGCCGGGGTTCCGTACCGTATGGATACAAAGAATAAACTGGAGGGGGTTAGTGTCAACTTCGGTTGCAGCGGGGTCAATATTGATAAATTCCTCAACTACACGCTAACCAAACCCAGTTCCATTACCGATTGGGGAAATGAATCCGGGGAGAAGGAGGCAGAGGAATTCAGCACCTATCTGGTGGAACCGTTTGAAAAGGCCAAAGAAGCTGGAGAAATCCCCAAGAATGTGCGCATGGAAAGCTACTGGGGCGATTTTAACGATGCAGGGGAAATCCCAACTTTGAATGCGATCCACATGGCCAATTGTGATCCGACAGACGTCAAGGATCTTACACGGGCCGAAATGGAAGGCCGGCAGCAGGTGATGTGGGCTGTGGCAGCCTTGAAAAAATATACTCCCGGATTTGAAAAAGCACGTCTCAGAACCATGGGTGCATCTCTGGGAGTGCGGGAATCCCGCAAGATCATCGGCACCTATAATTTATCCGCACAGGATGTCCTGCACCAGGCCCGTTTCGAAGACTCCATCGGTATCGTCCCGGAATTTCTGGATGGCAATAATATTGCGATCATGCCTTCAACCGGAAGGTATTTTCAGTTGCCCTACGGCACCCTTTTGCCGCAGAAAGTGGAAAATTTACTGGTGGCCGGAAGATGCGTCGCCGGAGATAAAGTATCACATGCTGCGACTCGACAGATGATGTGCTGTACAGTCTCCGGCCAGGGTGCCGGGATTGCGGCTGCCATCTCGGTCAAGGATAAAGTTTCCTGCCGGGAGGTCAATCTTTCAACTCTTCAGAATTCCCTGAAAAAACAGGGAGTTCGTATCGATTGAGAATCCGTTTGGTCACACAATCATCAGTCGTTTATGATCACCTGATACCGGGTTGTATAAGCCGCTAACAGTTCATCTACTCTGCGTCTGATTTTATCCTTTTCAGCAGATTGGGCGGCTTTGACGGTGATGACAGCCAGTGATCCGTGTATTTTATCCTCTCCAATTTCAATATCTATCTGTTCAACCATATCACCCAGCGCTTGAAGGTCGTCCAGATACACATTTTTGATCACTTCCCGCTTCAAGGCGGGTTTGAAAATTTTGCCAACCGTTGTCAGGGGCATCTCATCTACGATATAGACCTCCTTGGGTATGGCAGCTCGCTCACCGACAGCCTGCTGAAGATGCTCTTTAATTTTCTCCACCGTCAGGGTCGATCCCGAGTGCAGTTGTACATAGGCTACCGGGAGTTCCCCGACCCGTTGGTCCGGACGGCCCACCGCAGCAGCCATCAACACGTCAGGCAGTTGGTAAAGGGGTTCTTCTATCAGAGCCGGATCGATGTTGTGACCCCCGCGGATGATTAACTCCTTTAAACGGCCGGTTACCCAGAAATAGTTATCGGAGTCCTGCCGCCCCATATCACCGGTATTCAGCCATCCTTCTTGCGGCCAGATTCTCTTGTTATGACGATCTTCCAGATATCCTTTAAAGACATTCGGTCCTTTGATACAGAGCGATCCGATCTCATCGACTCCTGCGTCACGGACATAGTTGCCCTCTTCGTCAGTCATGAAAATCTTCATCTCCTGGTACGGCCAGCGCAATCCAACAGATCCAATTTTGATCAGACCTTGAATGGGACTCATTGAGGAACTGCTGGTTCCCTCAGTCAAACCGTAGCCTTCCACCACGTTTGCGCCGGTATATTCGACAAAACGGTTTGCCATTTCAACTGACAGTGGAGCCGCACCGCAAATCGTAAAACGCAAGGATGAAAGGTCGGCATCCCCTTTTGGAACATCCAGCAGCATCGATATCACCGTTGGCACAACATTAAAGAAAACGGCCTTATAGTGATCAACAATTTTCCAGAGATTCATCAAAACAGACGGATCTCTAAACCCTACAGGTGTCAGCATGACAACGTGGGCGCCAATTGAAAAGGGATACAATCCGGTGCCCATCAGTCCGTAATTATGAAATAAGGGCAAGCCTCCCAGAACCGTGTCACCCTGATGAAAAACCTTGTGAATATTAACCATGAGCGCCATGGTCACTTCATTCATATGACTTCTGGGGGCAAGCTTCGGGGTTCCGGTGGTTCCACCGGTATGAAGAATGGATGCGATATCGTCCCGATCAATTGTCCTGTCGAAATCCAGCTGATCACCGCTATAGTTTTGTATAACTTTTTCATAATCTACCACACCTTCTGGTTCGTCGCCGGATCCCATCACACGGACAATGGTCTTAAGCTCCGGCAGATCGTGGCGGATCTGCTCAACTTTTTGCCAGATATCGATACCCGGGGACTCACCCAGAGCGACCAGTACTTTTGTCCCCGCAGCCTGCAGAATGTCTCGCAGGGTGTCGGCTTCCAGCATGGGATTGATTGGGTTAATGATCCCGGCTGCTTCCACGCCCCAGAAAATATAGTGGGCCTGTGGAATTGCAGGCAGCAGATAAGAAACAACGTCTTTCGGCCCGATCCCCAGATCGCTGAACAGGTTGGCAGACCTGTTTATGTTGGACATCAAGGTCTTATAATCAATCTGAAGCGGTTCATCAAATTTATCCCCCGACTCTACATAGGATATCGCCAGCGCGTCAGGATCCAGAGACGCCCCGTGTTTAATCAGGTCATAGGTATTGAACGCCTTTAAGCGTTGATCCAAAGGGGTTTTTTCATATTCTAATAACTCTTCGTAGTTTGTAATTCCCTTTTCAACCATTTTTCCACTCCAATTTGTAAATATGACAAAATATATTTTTGTTCAGATGCAAAAAATCCTGACGATCTCTATCATCAGGATTTCTCTTTTAAAAAAAAAGACAAGCAGATTCAGAAACATCGGGCAGCATCTCTGGGGTAAATCTCCCCGTCATGATCGCTTTACGGGTCAAGTAAACAATGAGTCAATTGGTGACAAACTGCCTGACGCAAGCGTCACAACGAAGGATGAAAGTGATCCAGACGCGATGCGGGTCAGGTCGCAGTTTCTTTTTCATACAAAGTTTCTGACTGGATAACGACGACATGGGCCAGTTCGACAGCGTTATAACTCCTGATACCGCTTGTGGCTACGGGTCGGCTCAAAAATTAGTTCACATTCTATGTGCAAAATGTCCAGTTATTTTAGGACTTTTGTAGATAGATTATGTGAAGTTATTTTTGAACGATCCCTATACTTCCAAATATTCAGCCCGAATTTCGGGTTGTGCCTCGAGTTCAGCAACCGTACCGCAAAAACCTACTTTAGCCTTGCCCATCAAATAGACGCGATCTGCCAGGGAAAGTGCCACTTTCAGATTATGCTCTACCAGCAAAATCGTCATACCCGCCTGTACGATTTCATTCAGGACGTCCCGGACTTCCTTGACGATGATTGGTGCCAAGCCTTCGGTAGGCTCATCCACCAGCAGAAGGTCAGGGTTCCCCATCAAGGCCCGGGCAATGGCCAGCATCTGCTGTTCACCACCTGAAAGATAGGCGCCTTTCTGCCCGGATCGATCCTTCAAAACCGGAAAGTGTTTATATATTCGCTCCAGGTCCCAGCCCTCTCCGGTCGATTTTGATTGGCTGCTTTGCTCCCGGATGCTGATCTGCATATTGTCCAACACCGAAAGGTTTGGAAAGATGCGTCTCTCCTCCGGCACATACCCAATACCCAGGCGGGCAATTTGGTAAGACGGCAACCCTGCGATTTCCTTGCCATTGAACTTAATCTGGCCACTGCGGGGGGATACCAGACCCATAATACTTTTCAGGGTTGTGCTTTTCCCCATCCCATTACGCCCCAACAGAGCGACGGTTTCCCCCTTTTCCATTTCGAGGGAGAGATCCTGCAGAACATGGCTTTCACCGTAGTAGGTGTTAATATTTTTCGTTTCCAAAAACATTGTTAAATCTCCGTTTCGCCCAGATATGCGTCTTTTACCGCAGGATTGTTTTTAATTTCGCTTGGTGTGCCACAGGCCAAAATTTCACCATGATGTAGAACAGTAATCCGATCCGCCAGAGAAAATACGACATCCATATCGTGCTCAATAATCACCATCGTTTTATTTTCGGTCAGGCTGCGAACTAGCTCAACAATCACTGTGGTCTCATCCTTTGAAATCCCAGCTGTTGGCTCATCCAGCATCACCAGATCCGGATCCGTTGACATGGCCATACAAATTTCCAGGGCCCTGTTTTTTCCGTAAGAAAGCAGGCCTGCCAGAACATCTTTCTGTTCACTTAAATTGCTCTGTTCAATCGTTTTTAATGTTTGCTGGGTGATGTTCTCCATTTTACTCAAACGTTTGAGCATATTAAAACGAATACCCTTTTTGGAAAGGATTCCCATGCGCACATTTTGAAAGACAGACTGCTTGGCAAACGTACTGGTAATCTGAAAGGAACGTCCCATTCCCAGCCGATTCAACTGATAGGGTCTGAGACCGCTCACATCGTTCCCCCGGAGCATGATTCGTCCATTATCGGGTTTGTACGTCCCCGTGATCACGTTGAAAAGGGTCGTTTTACCAGCGCCATTAGGCCCGATCACCGCATGCCGCTCACCCTCTCTGATTTCCAGGTTGACACTGCTCAGAACGTTATGACCGGAGTAACCAAACGTCAGGTCTTTTGTTTCAAGTATATTCATTTGGCCACCTCCTTCTTCTTGAACAATGCCAGGCTTAATTTCTGCCAGAGGCCGACAATTCCTGTCGGAGCATATAGGATAATAATGACGAGAAAGATCCCATTGATCAGGTCAATGCGATCTGTAAAATCGGCTACGGTCTCCTCCAGAACTGTCAATATGCCAGCGCCGACAATGGGACCAAAAAAACTACCCACGCCACCGACAACACCCATCACAATCGGATTAAAGGAGGTGAAAATTCCCAGAGTGCCATCCGGCGAAACCATATTCTGAAAAAGGGCATAAATAGATCCAGCAACACCTGCAAATCCACCGGAAATCAGAAACACAATCCCTTTGGTCTGAGCCACCTGAAAGCCCAGATAATCCACCCGGCTGGCATTATCCCTGATACCGATCATAATGCTTCCCAGGGCTGTCTGGGTAAAAAACCACATGATGAAAACACATAGGCACAACACGACTATTGCAAAATAGTAAAAATTGACCGAATCGGTCATGTCAAAGCCCAAAAATTCTGGAATCGTGAATCCGCCAATGCCGTCCTCCCCGCCTGTCACTTCTCTGAACTTCAAGCAAATCACATACATCAACTGCCCAAAAGCCATCGTCAGCATCGCAAAAGCAGTCCCGCTGACTCTGACCAGCAACGGTGCCGTTATCAAAGCCAACAGCATGGCTGCTAATGCGCCACCCAGAATCGAGAGCAGAATTGGAAAGCCTTCATAATAGGATAGGATCAGCGTGGTGGCATAGGCCCCCATTCCAAAAAACATGGCGTGCCCAAAACTAAGCAAACCGGTATATCCTAACAACAGGTTCAGGCTGACCGCATACATGGCCATGATGGCAAAACTGAGAAAAATATTGGTATGTAATATACCGAAAAGCTGAGGAAAAAACAGCAGGATCACGAAAATCGCGACCGGAAACCCCCATTTTTTGATTATTGCGCTCATTCTCTTTCTCCAAACAGTCCCATGGGTTTAAAAGATAGGACTAGAACCATACAGAGAAACATCAGTACAGGAGCCAGTCTCGGAATAAATTGAATGCCAAACGAGTTTAAGAGTCCAAAAAATATAGATGCGACAAATGCGCCCAGGAGACTGCCAAAACCGCCGACAACCACTATCACAAATGCTTCCATCCCAATTTGATCCGCCATTCCAGGGAATACCGACAAGAGAGGTGCTATTGCCACTCCGGCGACTCCGGCCAACCAACTCCCAACACCAAAAACGACCATAAACACCAGAGGCATATTGATTCCAACAGCACCCACCATCTCCGCATCAGAGACACCGGCTCTAACAATCATACCTAAACGTGTCTTATATAAAATAATCATCATGAAACAAAGAATGGCCAACGCCAGGACAATGATGAAAATTCGATAAATCGGGTACTCCATCCCGAATATATCCACCAGCCCAGCCAAACTGGGTGGTACACTGATAATATATGTGTCAGTCCCCCAGAAGATTTTGACTGACTCCATGATGATCATCATCAGACCTACCGTTAAAATCAACTCCCCTATATGCCCGGCGCCACGGATTTTCCTCAGCAAAAACCGCTCAATCATTATCCCGATCATTGCTGTCGCCAACGGAGCCAGAATCAAAGCCAGCCAAAAATTCCCCGTAGCGTCTAAAACACTGTAACAGATATATGCAGACAGCATTAAAAATGAAGCATGTGCAAGATTCAATATCCCCATCATGCCAAAAATCAAGGTTAATCCCGATGCCAGCAGAAACAGCACCATTCCATAGGCCAACCCGTGGATCATCTGTGCAACATACATTGCTGTTGTTGGATCCATCCGTTCATCCTCCCAGTTAATTTCTCAATTCACAGCCAATGCATTTCAAACAGGCCGATTTAAAAGATATCCCTTATCCTCACAGACCAGTAACGATATTCGGGCTATCCGACAGACCTGAAAAATGTGGCTTCGATCAGGTGACCTGCCAGCCAGCCGGTTTACTTACTGTCTAACCGGTTTAACTAATTCAATTTTCTTTGTCAATCAATTTTTTCTTGTAATGTTTTTGGCAGGAAATGGAGCAGGGGGTGTGGTATTTCGCGCCTGTAGGTGTCTTGGGAGCCAGGTCCAGAATTTACAATTTTATTCCTGCCATCGCGCTGAAAGCGGCGCGGGGGAAAATTATCAGATCCAGGTAGTATTGCGGCCCGCTGGCCGGGATACCTGCAAAAAAATTATTTTTGCAGTACGCCTGAGCAAATGATTTCAATACTTTGTTCAATAACTTCTTCCTGGCTGAGCCGTCCTTCATTCTTGAGCCAGTAACCAAACCAGGCACTCATTGAGATGATCAAAAACACGATGGTGTTGATGTCATATTTGGCTTTCAATTGCGGGACAGCTTTGATTTTTGTTTTCAGCAGATTAAAAATCTCCCTCTCCAACTCCAGATAACGTTCCAGATTATCGCCGGTGAGTTGATGTCGTTCTCTCATGGCCAGCAGAACCACATCATTCGTTGCCAGTGAAATATGAGCATAGCGCCGGATGATGCCTCTCAAAATTTCGAGTGGATCGGTGAGTGATTCCTCCTGCGTCGGGTCAAACGCTTTAAATTGAGAGATTTTTGCTGCGTTATTGCTTACCAGAATGTAGTAAAGAATCTCCTCTTTTGTTTTAAAATAGTGATAAATGCCGGCTTTGGTAATTTCGACTTTTTCAGCAATCTCCTGCAATGAAGCCGTTTTATAGCCCTTTTTGACAAAGATCCCCAGTGCCGCCTCTGCAATATATCCCTTTCTCTCTTCAAGACTGATTCTCAGCATCATATTCCTCAGCTGGAGCGTTTTCTGTGCTTGATTTTAATTCCTCAACAGCGATGAAGCCTTAATTTGTTGACCCCTTCAAAAAACAAACTGCCCACCCCTGTTCACTTTCCCCATCGAAAGGAACTTTTTTAGTCTGCCTTCAGACAGGTTGGACGCCGAACGAATTCATGTAATATCAATCCTGGCAAAATTGTCAACCGAATATTTCAAAACCGGCTCTGATTATTCATCAACTTAAAGGGCGGCAACCTGTCTAGACATCGAAGCTGTATAGATTAAAAAAATTGAGATTGACAAGGCAAAAAATGAGACGTAAGGAATGATATGTACCGGCCAGCCGGCTTGTTAAATGGTTGGCCGTTTTTTCCCGGTCTGATCGATTTTTCCGAATAGTTTCTAGTTAGTAGTTTGAGCTGATTCGGGTTGGAAAATCTGCTTTTTGGGTTTCTGGAAGATGGAGCACAGAAGCGATTCAGAACGATGGCAGTCATTGCTGGCTGTCAAGTATCGGTTGAGTGAATCATAGATGAATTTTTCAAAACAAATCAAGGAGTGAGAATATGAAATTGGGTTACAAGCTGTTGAAGTTTTGGGTTACGTTTTTTTGTTGTGGCTTTTTGGTCGTTTCTCCGGCGCTGGCGAAATTACCTGGTTTTGATCCGTCAAAAATGTCTGATATGTCAGATTTTGATCCCAACCAACCCACAGTTCAAAGTGGGGATACGATCAAGATCGGATTAGTGGAGGCTTTTTCAGGTCCCGGCGCAATTAATGGTCAGTATTACCGTTTGACAACGCACTGGGTAGCCCATGATATCAACAAAAGAGGTGGTATTTTTGTTGATGGCAAAATGAAAAAGGTTCAGGTAATCCTGGGAAACAGCATGGGAAAGCCCGCCATGGTCAAAAAGGTTGCGGAGCGGTTAGTTTTAAAAGATAAAGTGGATATCTTATGGGGAACCGCCGGTAGCCACAACACAAAAATCCTGGCCCAGGTGGCAAAGAAGTATAAAAAAATCTTTATGAATCCAATGTCCCTCTCGGATTCGCTACACGATGGGAAAAATTTCAACCGTTACACTTTCCGTACGAAGTTGAACACCACCATGGTTGGCAAAGGAATCGCCTATTTTTACGCCAAGCGACCGGAGACCAAGTTTTATATTCTGAACCAGGACTACTCATTTGGTCATGCTCTGGCAGGTGCTTTCAAAAAAGCACTCAAAGAGTATAAACCGAACGCTAAGATTGTCGGTGAGACATATCACCCTCTCTTTACAAAGGATTTTGCACCCTATGTGACCAAGATTAAGGCCAGTAATGCCGAAGTCGTTTTTACAGGTGACTGGGATCCGGATGGAGCCAACTTGATTCGTCAGGCACGGGGACTCGGTTTGAATCTGCCATTTGCCCACATTTACGCAGACAGTCTGGTGACAGGTCGCGCTATCGGCGGGGAATCAGGAAGAGGGATGGTTAACGTGAATGACTACATGATTACGGTGGATAACCCGGCGAACAATAAATTCATCAAGATTTGGAATGATCGTTGGAAGCAGGGATATGATAAACCATACGGCAGACCCACTTATATGTATCCGGCAACCATTTTTGGCATGACTTCAGAATCCACTTATTGGTTGTTAGATGTTGTGGCCCGGGCCGGCAGTACCAATGCCGAGAAGATCATCAAGGTTTGGGAAGGCGACAAATGGGTTGGGCTTTCTGGCCTAATGGAGATGAGAGCCTGCGACCATCAAGTGATTCGGGACGTGTTTGTGACCGAGTTTATCTTTCCCAATAAGTGGTTTACGGATGCCGCCTCTTATGGCGAACCGGTTGTCATGCCACGGGAAATTGCCGTTTCACCGGTCCCCAAGGACCTGAAACGCTGCAATTAGTAATCAGTAAACTGATCTGGCGGTTTGCAATCCTGCCAGGTCAGTTCTGCAGGCTACATCGCCAGCCGGTAAAACCGCATTTTTACTCCATCACGCCATGGCAGATGATATCGATGCTCTGCTCAATCGCCTCTTCCAGCGTTAGTTTTCCATCTGTTTTCAGCCAGTATCCAAACCAGGCGCTCATGGAGATAATCATGAAGACCACGGTATTCAAGTCCAGAGACGTCTTCAGATTCGGGATCTGACCAACCACATTTCGAAGTCTGTCAAATATCTCCTGCTGTATTTTACGATAATTTTTTTTGTTTATCCCAGTCAGTTGATCCATTTCTCTAAGTGAGAGCAGATTGACATTCTGTTTAGTGGCTGAGAGTTTTGCATAAGCTCGGATAACTATTTTCAGTGAGTCAGTAGGATTCAGATCCGGGGATTCAATCTCAGACTGAACCTTCTGAAAAGCATCGATATTACTGTTATGAAAGCTGGATAGAATATAATACAGGATCTCCTCTTTCGTTTTAAAATAGTGATAAATACCCGCTTTTGTTATCCCCACTGTCAGAGCAATATCCTGCAGAGAGGTATTCTTATACCCTTTTCCAATAAATATATCCGTTGCAGCCTGCGCGATGCGTTCCTTTTTAATTTCCGTCTTCTTTCTCTGCATGATGGACTGTCATCTTAGATTTGTTAGTTCAGCAACCCTTAAGAGCTGATATCGGGAATATAATATGCAATTTTTTTCTCTATAGGGATCGTTAAAAAATAACTTCACTTAAACTGTTTGCAAAAGTCCCAAAAGCCGGACATTTTACAAACAGAATGTGAAGTAATCTTTTAGCCGACCCATAGCTGGAAAGCGAAACTTAACCAAGCCGACTCAAAAAGTCAACCAACCACTACTTCCATCTGCAAAATTCGCTTCTTCAGCAACTATCAAATATATCACACGAAAGAGCAGTCTCAAAACCACCTGTAATAGCTGGCCTATTGATCGCACCGATAATTGAATGGTCGAAGGCAGCCATGGCGGAAAAACAGCCGTAGGTGGGTTTCCCTAAATCGGTTTCGTTGTATGGCTGACTTAAAGATGCCACCTCGTTCAAATAAAGTCCTACACAAAACGCGCGCCCAACACTGGAAATTCCGGAAGAGATAGAAAGGCAGTGAGGAAGATCAGGGTTTCTGATCTTCCTCAGTCAAAAAAGAGGTTGACAAAAAAAATCCAGAAGGTTTAAAAAAGGATTCTGACAGAAACCGGCCAGCCGGTTAGTTTTTTTTGAAACAAATCGATTTTATCCTGGTCATCCGATTTTACACAAGTTTACGGTTTTTCAAAGAGTTGCAGGTCAGTAGCCACGAATGTGGAATGTACCTCTTTCAAACAGTAAGGCATGGAAGCGGAGAATTAAGCATAAAGCGGTTTAACGATAGATACTTGAAACGGATGTCACTTTCAAAATGTAGGTGACCTTTTCTATACAAAGGAGTGCAAAAATGAAATTGCGTCGAAAATTCTTGTTGGTGTTAACTATTCTCGGTTTTAGTTTATGGTTGGGAGCCTTACCGGCCTTGGCAAAACTGCCGGGTTTTGATTACACAAAAATGTCTGACATGTCGGACTTTGATCCCAATCAGCCTACCATTCAGAGTGGCGATACGATCAAAATCGGTTTGGTTGAATCATTTTCAGGACCGGCTGCTATTGTTGGTCAGTGGTATCGTTTTCCCACACACTGGGTTGCGTATGACATCAACAAAAGAGGCGGTATTTATGTTGATGGGAAGATGAAAAAGATTCAAATAATCTTGGGCAACAGCATGGGCAAGCCTTCCGTGGTGAAAAAGGTAGCCGAACGTCTGATTTTAAGGGATAAGGTTGATATCCTCTGGGGAACTAGCGGTAGCCATAACACCAAAATATTGGCTCAGGTTGCGAAAAAATACAAAAAGATCTTAATGAATCCCATGTCCCTGGCGGACGCGCTGCATGATGGAAAAAATTTCAACCGTTATACTTTTCGCACGACGTTGAACACTACCATGGCAGGAAATTCCTTAGCCTATTTTTATGCCAAACGACCAGAGACAAAATTCTATATTCTCAATCAGGATTACCTGCTGGGCCACTCTATGGCAGCAGCATTCAAAAACGGGCTTAAGAAGTTCAAGCCAGACGCCAAGATTGTGGGTGAGACTTATCATCCTCTTTTTACCAAGGATTTTGCACCCTATGTAACCAAAGTTAAAGCCACTGATGCAGAGGTCGTTTTCACGGCCGATTGGGATCCTGATTCCGCCAACCTGATACGACAGGCTCACGGACTTGGCTTAAGAATACCATTTGCACACATTTATGCTGACAGTATGTATTCGCTGCTCGCCATCGGTCCCCAGGCAGGAGTGGGTCAGGTTAATGCCAACGATTATATGATCTCAGTGGACACGCCGACCAATAAGCATTTTATTAAAATCTGGAACGACCGCTGGACAAAGGGGTATGCAAAACCCTACGACAATGTAACTTTTAAATGGCCGGCCTCCATTTTTGGCCGTACGACAGAAGCCACATACTGGCTGATGGATGTGATCCGTCGAGCCGGTAGTACCGACGCTGAGAAGATCATCAAAGTCTGGGAAGGTGATAAATGGATAGGGCTTGCCAGTACTCTGGAGATGAGAGCCTGCGACCATCAGGTAATTCGTGATCTTTTTGCGACTGAATTCGTTTTTCCCAATCCATACCATTCTGATGCTGCCAGTTATGGCAAGCCGGTTATCATGCCACGGGAAATTGCTGAACCTCCGGTCCCCAAGGATCTGAAACGCTGTAACCAGTAACTGCCTGACTGAACTGATCCGGTAAGCAAAAATATCTGCCGGATCAGTTTTTTGCAACATCGATTGAATGCACCGGACAACATCATCTACCTCAATCCAGCAGTAGAAACCCTCCAATTTATCAACTTTGCTTCCCAGCCGAAAAAATAATTTATGTCGCGAAAATATTAACCTCTTGTCGCGAATGTAATTTTTCTCTTCATATTTACCAGTTAATACGTCAACTTACGTTTTAACTGCCTGAAAACAGGTGTCGCGAAATATACAATCTCAAGTCGCCAATATTTATAAACGTTTTTTTATTTTGTATTTCTAAAATTTTAGTGATAAGAGGAAGGCAAGCGCGTTATTTTTTTTTCATAACTCAAACTTTCTTTGTGAAATGACTGTTAATAAAAAACCAAATATTCAAAATATTAAAGAAGATATTGAGTATACTCAGAAAATCCTCGAAGTTACCATAAACGAAAAGGATCGGTTTATTCTTTGCCGCTTGATATCTGAACAACAAGAGTTCCTGTACAAGCTGGAATCTTCCAGGGTAGAGCTTGAACTTTGATTCAAGCATCATGTCTGGTGTAAGTGAAACAAGGATACGTGTCCACTAACCTTGTTGTCAGCCGTGCAAAAACAAGTTTCAGCAGAGCCTTTCGATATCTAAAAAAACCTTTCTAATCACATATTGCGGCGATATTTCCCGCCCACTTCGTTCAGGGCTTGTGTAACCTGCCCGAGACTGCAAAAACGAACTGAGTTCATCAATTCTGCAAAAATATTATCCCCCGCTAAAGCTGCCTTTTTAAGTTGTTCAAGCGCTTGCGGCGCTTCTTTTTCGTATTTCTGATTGAATTCTTTCAATCTGTTTAACTGCGAGTCTATTTCTTCAGTTGTAGCCCTGGCCAGTTCGATCTCTCCCGTAGTCTGCTCCAGATTTGCATTGGGATCCTGAAAAGTGTTGACACCAATGATGGGGAATTCTCCACTATGCTTCAACATCTCATAATACATGGACTCTTCCTGTATTTTGCTGCGCTGGTATCCGGTTTCCATGGCGCCGAGCACACCGCCCCGAGCTGTAATTCTTTCAAATTCGGACAAGACCGCTTCTTCTACGAGCCGGGTTAACTCTTCGACGATAAAGCTGCCCTGATAGGTATTTTCATTTTTGGACAGTCCCCATTCCCGGTTGATGATTAACTGGATAGCCAGGGCCCTTCTGACAGATTCATCAGATGGCGTGGTGATGGCTTCATCATAAGAGTTCGTATGGAGACTGTTACAGTTATCATAAACAGCACAAAGGGCCTGTAAAGTTGTCCGGATATCATTGAACTGGATATCCTGGCTGTGGAGCGAACGGCCGGATGTCTGTATATGGTATTTCAGCATTTGAGATCGAGATGATCCTTTGTACTTTTCACGCATGGCGATGGACCAGATACGCCGTGCAACCCTGCCAATAACCGTATATTCCGGGTCCATGCCATTGGAAAAAAAGAACGACAGGTTGGGTGCAAAGCTGTTGATCGGCATTCCTCGGGAGAGATAGTATTCAATATAACTGAATCCGTTGGCAAGAGTCAGCGCCAACTGGGTAATCGGATTAGCGCCGGCTTCGGCTATATGATATCCAGAAATAGACACGGAATAGAAATTCCTGACATCATTTTCTATAAAATACTCCTGAATATCACCCATCATTTTCAGAGCAAATTCCACAGAGAAGATACAGCTGTTCTGACCCTGGTCCTCCTTGAGAATATCCGCCTGGACTGTCCCTCGAACATTACTGAGCACATTGGATTTTATCTCTGACCGCTCCTGTTCTGACGGCTCTCGTTGCATATCAGACCTGAATTGATCGACCTGTTGATCAATGGCGGTATTCAAAAACATGGCCAGTACGATTGGCGCAGGGCCGTTAATGGTCATGGACACGGAGGTGTTGGGATCATTTAGGGCAAAGCCGTCGTAAAGAACCTTGACATCGTCCAGCGTACAGATGCTAACCCCGGATGTGCCGACCTTTCCATAAATATCGGGTCTTTCGCCCGGATCAAAACCGAACAGGGTGACAGCATCAAAAGCGGTTGACAAACGTTTAGCCTCATAGGAGGCAGAGAGCGCCTTAAATCTTCGATTGGTCCGGGCAGCATCACCTTCGCCGGCAAACATCCGGGTAGGATCTTCATCCTCCCTTTTTAACGGATACAGTCCGGCTGTGTATGGAAAATAACCGGGTAGATTCTCTTCCCGCAGCCATCGATATATCTCGCCAGGGTCGCTGAATGTGGGCAACGCAATTTTCGGAATTTTCGTATGAGAGAGCGATTCAGAATAGAGGGGCACACGTATTTCATTATCTCGCACCTGGTAGGCCAATTCATCTTGACTATATGAGAATTTAGTATCCTGCCATTGTGCCAGAAGTTGTTGGGTTTCTTCAGCGACCAGTTGTATTGATTTTTCAATTTCCTCTTTCAGCCGGTTTAACCCGACTGACATCTCTCCATCAGCCTGCCCATCGTCCAGTGCTTTCGAAGTCTCTTTGAAATGCCAGACTTGTCTGACTGCCGCTGCCTGTTCCACTGTCTGCTGATGATAGTCTCTGACTGTTTCGGCAATTTCTGAAAGATAACGGATTCTTTCCGGTGGAATGATGATGGTTTGTGAGGAAGAGGTTTTAATATTCTTATTTGGAAAACGGGAATTAAATTCCTTGCCGGTTTTTTCAAAGAGGGTTTGCAGAATTCCATGGTACAAGGCCGTGACGCCATCATCGTTGAATTTTGAGGCAATCGTACCGTAAACAGGCATGTCTTTCAGAGGCGTTGCAAACGCTTTCCGGTTGCGTTGAAGCTGCTTACGCACGTCCCGTACCGCATCTTCACTCCCCCGTTTTTCATATTTATTCACGACAACGATGTCCGCAAAGTCCAGCATATCAATTTTCTCCAGCTGGGACGCTGCACCAAATTCACTGGTCATGACATAAATTGGCAAATCAACAAGATCTGCAATGTTTGAATCCCCTTGCCCGATTCCGGCTGTTTCAACAACGACGAGATCGAAACCAGCCGCTTTAACAACTTCTATTATTTCTGGAAGTACTTCAGGTATTTCAGAGTTGGTTCTCCTTGTAGCCAGGCTCCTCATATATATCTGCTTGCTGCCGATAGCGTTCATACGAATCCGATCACCCAATAGGGCACCTCCGGATTTTCGTTTAGACGGATCACAACTGATAATAGCAATATTTATATCTTTGATATCATTTAAAAATCTAAAGATTACTTCGTCCGTGAGAGAGGATTTCCCAGCACCTCCAGTGCCCGTGATTCCAATCACCGGAATTTTTTTGTCTGCGATCTTTTGCGCCACTGCCGTTTTTATCTGGCTGATATCTGTTTCATTCCTATCCGATTCAAGCGCCGAAATCAGGTTTGCAATCAATGGTCTATTCTCTGTAGAGAGACCTTGCAGATCATATTCCTTGTTATTGACCGTGGAAAAATCCATGATCTCAACCATATGATTGATCATTCCCTGCAGTCCTAAATTTGTACCATCTTCAGGAGAGTAAATCTTGGTGACACCGTAAGCTTCCAACTCCTTGATCTCTTCCGGTACAATGACCCCGCCGCCGCCACCAAAAATCTTGATATGGGTCGCACCCTGCTCCTTTAACAGATCAACCATAAATTTGAAGTATTCGATATGACCACCCTGGTAGCTGGAAATGGCTATTCCCTGTACATCTTCTTCAATCGCTGCATCAACGATTTCTGTAACCGAACGGTTGTGCCCCAGATGAATGATCTCAACACCCGTGTCCTGTAAAATCCGACGCATGATATTGATTGCGGCATCATGTCCGTCAAAAAGAGAGGTGGCAGTGACAATTCGAACAGGATGTGTGGGATGATAAATTTCAACATCTACAGTCATAATTCCTCCTAATGATCAAGAATGATTAAATTGAAAATCTGTAAACTATTCAGCATGAGTTCCATCGAGGGTATCATGATTAAGGTCTTTGGGTGATTTTTTGTCATTTTAAACAGCCAGTTGCAAACCTTTAGCTACTTTTTTAGTTGCTTAAGATAAAAACTTAACTGCCCGATGGTCTGATTTAATATATCTCTGTCTCTGGATGACGTGTAGAGGGCTGCCGCACCATTTAACGATATCACAATGAAATTGGCAATGTCTCTGTAATTGAGCCCCGGTTTTAACAGACCATGCCTGTCTGCCTCTTCCAACCATTTTCTCATCAGTCTTGAAAACCTGACGAATCCCCTCAAGATCGGTTTACTCATTGAAGCTGATTGTCCGGAAAGTTCAACCAGCATATTTAGAAAAAAACAACCGCCTTCAAAGACATCACCTCCCAGATAGTTGCGAATGTCATTTTCGATTATTTGTTCGATTCTGGCAACGGGACTGCTATTGTCCTTGATTCCGCTAAAAACCAGTGATCTCCATATTTTGACCGCTTCAGCATAGACAGCGTACCAGATCTCCTCTTTACTGGGAAAATGCCCGTACAGACCACCCTTGGTGAGTTGCGTGGCAATGAGGATGTCATTTACAGAAGTGTTGTAATACCCTTTGATCGAAAAAAGCTGAAGTGATTTTTCAACTATTTTCTGGCGGGTCTGAGTCCCCTTTTTTGACATTAAAATCTCCAAATGAAATAAAATATACCAACCGGTCTTTTTTTTATAAAGGCAATTTAAGCTCTTGTCAAGGGGAATGTAGAATATCGATACTCGACCTTTTTGTATAACCTACGCAAATGGCACCCTTTGTCATTTTGATTCCTAATATTATTGACAATCGGATAGTGATTGCATTAGTAGTGGTTTTTGAAACGACTCCCCCTTTTTGAAATGTTTAGCATTCTATTATCAGAGCATAGGGGAAGAGGGAAAAACCCGCAAAGAGCTACAAAACCATGTTTTGCAGTTTGAAGAGACGTTTATCTCAAATTTTAGTTTCAGCAACGAAAAAAAGGAGATCGTCATGCTTAAGAAAATACTGAGATTTATCTTGATTGTTGTTATTTTGCTGGTGGTTTATTTCATCGCCATGCCCGTACCGATTGACCCAGTGGCCTGGACAGCCCCGCCAAATCCGGGTTATACGGGTGCATTTGCAGTCAATGAGCGTCTGAAAGGTATCGAGACATTTAAGATTGGGAATAACCAAGGTCCAGAAGATATTGCACTGGACAGCCAGGGGAGAATTTATGCGAGTACACATGCCGGTAATATCGTTCGTCTTCAAGCGGATGGATCCAAGGCAGAGAACTGGGTCAACACCGGTGGTCGACCTCTTGGCATTGACTTTGACACCAATGAAAATCTGATTGTGACAGATGCCTATCTGGGTCTTTTGTCCATCGATCCTTCCGGGAAAATCACTCAACTTGCCACTGAAGCAGACGGTATCCCGATCAAATATGCAGATGATGTGGATGTGGCTGCAGACGGAAAAATCTATTTTTCAGATGCATCCACCAAATTCGGGGCTCAGGAATTCGGTGGTCCAAACGATGCGAGCTTGCTTGAACTCATGGAACATGGACTTCAAGGTCGATTGTTGGTCTTTGATCCTGCTACAGGAGAAACAAAGACCTTGCTGGATGGATTGAGTTTTGCCAATGGTGTAGCTGTCGCTCACGATCAGACTTATGTGTTGATCAATGATATGGGCGAGTATAGGGTGATCAGGTACTGGATCGAAGGTCCTAAAAAAGGTCAACATGAACCGTTTATTGAAGCTTTACCATCATTTCCTGATAATATTTCAACGGGTCTGAACGGAAGATACTGGGTGGCATTCGTATCCCCCCGCAATAAGCTCCTTGACGACCTTTCCAATAGTCCTTTCATGAGGAAAGTTATCCAACGCCTGCCCGCCTTCATGCGCCCGCAGGCAGTACCTTACGGCCACATTATTGCGTTGGATGAAAATGGAAAAGTGGTTCAGGACCTCCAGGACCAGGATGGTACCTATCCGATAAACACCAGTATTACCGAAACCGAAGACTTTTTGTATATCGGCAGTCTGGTCGCCCCGGTTCTGGGTCGTTTACCCAAAGCCAAGGCCGGTCTGTAAACAATTAACGGTGCGACGGGTCCTGCCTCGGCAAAGTTGGACTATGGTTTTCATAAATTCAGGCTGAACCAGGTGACATAAGACTGCTATCTTATAACAAATCAGGACCATGGTCCCAAATTCGATGGATAAATGAGTCATAAGGATCCGTTATGGAAAATAAGCAAGAACTAGATTGGGTGGTTTGGGGTTCCGAGCTTTCGCCGTTTCTTTTGAAAGTCATCGCCATGTGCCGTTTTAAAAATTTTTCATTCCGGCATTTACCGGTTGAGGGCACTTTTCGTGAAAATTGGCACTATGAATTCAGGAGACAACGTCTGATCAAGGGTAAGCTTCCCCTCACCTGGCCTGAAATGACAGAACTGGACGAATTTCCGGCTGTTCCGTTTATATTCGGTCCCAATGGCGAAAACCTTTATGATTCAACTGCCATTGCATATTGGCTGGACAGACAGGCCCCCCTGAACAGTGACATACCGGATCTGGTCCCGGAGATAGACAGGGTCTTAAAATTTATCATATCACTGATCGATGAGTATGCCGACGAATATGGGCTGTATATGGTCCACCACTACCGTTGGAAAGTGGCTGCTGGAGACAATACGGCAGGTGAACGCTTCGCCTGTGAAAATAGCAGCGCGATAGGACCCTTGTGGCGATTACTGAAAATATTCATCAAAAACCGGCAGACGGTCCGCATGCCATACCTTTTCAGCGTGGCGCCAGAGGGATTTCACACAGCACCAAAATCAAAAACATTTTTTCAGCCTCCTTCCCGAAAAGGCTTTCCGCCGACTTACGACCTGCTGGAAGAAAGCTATCTCAACCTGCTGGCTGCCCTGGAACCGGTCTTAGAAGGCAGGCCTTATCTGTTTGGAGACCGCTTCACTCTCGCTGATGCCAGTATCTATGGTCAGCTCGATATGAACATGACCGATCCGTCTGTTGCAGAAATAATCGAAAAGCATGCGCCGACCACCTGGCAATGGCTGAAACGCATTCAGTCAGGAGATTTTTCAGAGAGCCTTCCCCAAGGGAAACTTGTTGTGGATGGCACGATCATGCCCCTGCTGGCTGAGATCTGCCGTGTTTTTGTGCCCCTCATGCAGCAGAACTATCAGGCATACCTGAACTATCAAGAACAGGGTGAGACGCTTTTCAATGAGAAGGCCTTCTGGCAAAACAGATCACTATATAAGGGTCAGCTTGATGGCACACCTTTCCAGACCGTTGTCAAATCATTTCAGGTCAGAACCTGGCTTGATTTGAGAAAACAGTGGGATGGGCTGGAAAGTGCTGAGAAGGAGCAGATTGAGCAACTCTTACCCGCAAATCACGGCCTTGACCACGATCTTTATGCATAAGCGGTACTTTTTAAAACTGCCTTTTTATCATTTTATTATTAAACAAGAGGACACCAGATGGGTCAACAGTTTGAAAATCAAGGAGGAGCAGCCTCCAGTGAACCCTCCCGCTTTTTTCGCTGGATCAGCTCAAAGCTGACGAAAAAAATGGCAGACCCGCAGCGACTCGTCAAAAAAAGAGCCAAGGCGGAAAAACTCCGCTTAAAAAAGAAGTTACCTCATCGGGTGGAATACTATCACCAGGTTGATGATGCATACAGCCACCTCACTGCACAGATTTTGCAGCAGTTACTGGATACCTACGATATAGAACTGGTACCCATGCTGGCCGGACCGCCTTCTGGGGATAACGCCCCCGAACTGGAAATGCTGCTGAAATATTCCCTGACGGATTCTCTGAGTGTTGCTTCTCATTATGGATTGGAATTCCCGACAAATGCCAAAACACCGACAACTGAACATCAGGCACTGGCAACCCACATTCTGGCATCGGTAAACCCCGGTGACTTTCCCCAGGCAGCCGTGGAAGTGGGAAAGGCACTCTGGTCCAGAAATGAAAAAGAACTTGAATCCCTGGCCAAACGTTATGGAGAGGCAGATCCTGCTGCTGCAGAAGCTTCAGTGGTGGCGGGATCGGAGAGACGCGATAAGTTGGGACACTATTCAGGTGCCATGTTTTATTACGGAGGTGAGTGGTACTGGGGAGTGGATCGTCTCTATCATCTGGAAAACCGTTTGATTGAACTGGATGCCCGTAAACCTGGAAAACCGGACTTGATCATCCCGCGTCCGGAAATCGATAGCGGAAATATCAAGGATAATGGCAGTCTGACACTGGAATTTTATCCTTCGTTGCGCAGCCCTTATACATCTATCATTTTTGATCGTACTATCAAGCTGGTCAAAGATTCTGGCGTTAAGCTGGTGATGCGACCGGTGGTCCCCATGGTCATGCGCGGCGTCTCCCTGACGCGACAAAAAGGGTTTTACATTTTCTTTGATACGCTCAGAGAATCCAAAACCCTGGGGCTGAATTGGGGAAAAATGTACGATCCGATTGGTGACCCCGTACGCCGGGCCTTTTCATTATTTGCCTGGTCTAGAGAGCAAGGAAGAGCGGCGGAGTTTCTGAGTGCTTTTCTGCAAGCCGCATTTTTTAAGGCCGTTAACACGAATACGGATGCCGGGCTACGAACTGTGGTTGAAAACGCCGGTTTGTCCTGGCAGGATGCACAATCCGTCATCGACAACAAGGATTGGGAAGATGAACTGGAAGAAAATCGGCTGGCCATGATCGGCTTTGGCTCTTGGGGCGTCCCCAGTTACCGCTTGTTCGACAGCACAGGTGAAGTGGTTCTTGCCGTCTGGGGACAGGACCGATTATGGTTGGTGGCCAGAGAGATTAAGCGCCTGCTGGCAGAAAAACAGAAAGCCTGACCCTGGCTCCGCTGAGGGGATCATGAATTAACTGTTGATGGGTGACACTCAACAGCCTGATGACCATTTTAGCGTCGCCCTGAAGACAGAATTATGATACCAAGGAACAGTCGAATGCAGGAGATAGCTGGCCTGCACAGGAGTGAACGAATAACCCTTTTTGATCCAAACCGGTGAAGTTTTTTTGCCGGCGTTTGTGAGATTAATAGCTTAATTCAAGAAATAACCATGACAGATATTTATCAAAAGCTTGCCGAATTTTTTGATTCCTTTCCCCAGAGATTTCCGAAAGAATCAGAACAAGGACAAAAAGTCCTGAAAATGATGATCAGCCCGGAAGAGGCAGAGATGATCATGCGTCTTGAAAAAATGCCCGAAGCGGTCTCCACGATTGCACAAAGACTGGAAAGAGATGAAGCGGAACTGGGGGAGTACCTCTATGCTTTATCAAAAAAAGGGTTGATCATGAGGATCGGAAGAGAAGGAAATTATTTCTATATGGCCACCGCTTTTGCCGTCGGCATTATTGAATTCTACCTCAACAGCTATACGACAGAAATTGCCGACGAGTTCGATAAATTTCATAAAGAACTGTTCGAGGGAAGTTGGATGAAGGGAATAACCCGGGAGATCAGAACCGTCCCGGTAGGAGAAAGCGTGGTGGCCGGCACTGAAATTCTACCCTATGAAAATGCTGAGGCGCTGATTAAGTCCCAAAAGAGAATCGCGGTTTCAGAATGCATGTGTGCTATCCACAAAGGACTGAAAAGTGAACCGGAACCTTGCGAAGTTCTGACTGAACGGTGTTTTCAGTTTGGTGGCGCGGCTTTCTTTTTTGTTGAGAACAATCTCAGTCGCTGGATTTCCCAGGAAGAAGCCCTGGAAATAGTCAAAAAATCAACAGAGGCTGGCTGTATTGCACAGCCTGGTCAGTCTCAGAACTCTGGCGGTATGTGCATGTGCTGCCCATGTTGCTGTGGACCTCTGGACGTTTATCGGGACTATGACAAACGCTCGGAAATATCCAATAGTAATTTTTATGCCAGGGTGGATGAGAAGTTGTGCTCAGCCTGTGAGACCTGTCTCGATCGCTGTCCGATGGATGCCATTACCATGGAAGGGACGGCCCTGGTAACCCTGGACCTCTGTATCGGTTGCGGCGTTTGCGCGGTCACTTGTGATGATGACGCCATTAAAACGTATAAAAAAGAGGAATCCAAACAGTTCATTCCCGAACCGGACTATATGAGCAGCATCATGAAAATCTACGAAGAGAGAAAGTGATCTTCAACCACCCATTTTTTCATTTTCGCCCCCGGCAGGTTCCAAAACGGGTTCTCAGATTCAATCACACCTGGGGACTTGGCGGAGCCGCACTGGTGTTGGTCATACTGCTCTTTGCCAGCGGCATCCTTTTAAAGTTTGCCTATGACCCGTTTCCAGGCCGGGCTTACGACTCTATCATCGCTTTTCAGAATGAACTTCTGTTCGGTCGGCTGGTGCGGAATATCCACCACTGGAGTGCCAATTTTCTGGTGGGGGTCGTTTTTCTGCACCTTTTGAGGGTGTTCTTCTCGGGTGGTTTTTATCCGCCGCGGCAATTAAACTGGATTTTCGGGCTGTTTCTTTTTGTCAGTTGTCTGGCCTCGAATTTTACCGGATATCTCCTCCCCTGGGACCAGCTTGCTTACTGGGCGGTGACGATCTGCACGAGTATGCTCGACTACATTCCTTTTGTGGGGACAGGGTTGCAGCGGACGATCCTGGGAGGATCCGAATTGGGTGCTGCAACGCTCCGGATTTTCTATACCCTGCATACAGCCGTCCTACCGGCGACTATCATTTTCCTGGCGGGATTTCATTTCTGGTATATCCGGAAAGCGGGCGGTATCGTCGTTCCCCGTCGTCCGGGTGAGGAGTTGTCAACTGTTTCAAATCCGGTTGTGGAGGGGTCTGAACTGTTGTTCAAAGAGCTGGTGGCAGCCCTGGTTGTCATGGCATTTATGCTGCTGTTTGCAGCAGTTTTTGACGCTCCTTTGGGTGACAAGGCGAATCCCGGTTTGAGCCCCAATCCGTCCAAGGCACCGTGGTATTTTGCCGGAATCCAGGAGTTGCTGCTTCTTTTTCATCCTGTCCTGGCCGTTCTGATCATCCCCACCCTCGTTGGCTTCGGCCTGATCTTCCTGCCGTATCTGAACAGCATCTCGGATTCGTCAGGCGTCTGGTTCCATTCTGCAAAGGGGCATAAACTGGCAATTGTTTCACTGGGTGTTGCCCTGGTTTTCACACCTGCTGCTATTGTTTTTCTGGAATTCTTTGTCGGGACATCGACTGCATCCGGGGTTGGAATCGCTGTGATCAAGCGGGGGATTATTCCTGGTCTGATTGGTTTTGGCGGTCTGGTCGGCTACTATTTGATTCTAAGAAAAAGGGCCTCAGCTGACAAAAACGAAGCGGTGCAAGCTCTATTCGTTTTACTGCTGGGCTCGTTTATTGTCCTGACCGTTTCCGGCATCTGGTTCAGAGGCGCAGGCATGAGGCTCATATGGCCATTATAGATAAAAGATGAAAGTACAAAAACAACCCGCTGACATTCAACCCAATCAGACTCGATCTCGACGATCTTTTCTGGCCGCCATCTGGGGTGGACTCGGAATTGTCGCCGTCGCAGAATTTTTATGGATCGGGGCCTCTTTCTTCAAGCCGCGGAAATCTCAACAAAATTCAGATACCGGCGGGATCATTGAAGTAGGAGCAGTAGGAGATTTTGCGCCAGGTTCCGTCACGCCGTTCAGACAGGGTGGATTTTACCTATCGAGATTGAAGAAGGGTGGATTTTTAGCCCTCTCTTCCCGGTGTACTCATCTTGGCTGTGTTGTTTCCTGGCATCAGGAATCGGCTCGCTTCGAGTGCCCCTGCCACTCCTCAATATTCGACATCACAGGAAATGTTATACGCGCACCTGCCCCCAGGCCTCTGGACTATTTTTCTGTTGTGATCGAAAAAGGAAGGGTCAGCGTCCAGACGGATAAAAAGATCAAACGACAGCGGTTCCGCGACAAGCAGGTGACGAACGCATGAAACGCTGGCAAATAACAGGATTTATCGCAACCGTCATCATTATTCTGTCGATTCCTTTGTACGTTTTCAGGGTGACGGTCAGCGACAGACCAGATCCTGCGCCAGGAAAAGCACAGCTGGCGACCTTTGTCGGCCGGGACAAATGCGTAACCTGTCACGAACAGGAGGCAAAAAAATGGCAGGGCTCCGATCATGACAAGGCTATGGATGTGGCCGATTCGAAAACTGTCCTGGGCGACTTTGACAGTGCTGTTTTTGAAAATAACGGAACTGTTTCCAGTTTTTTTCGAAAAGGGGAAGCGTTCTATGTAAATACCCAGGGCCCCGACGGAAAAACCGCGGACTTCAAAATCTCTTATGTCTTTGGGCATTATCCCCTGCAGCAATATCTGGTTCCATTCAAGAACGGCCGCCTACAAGCCCTCCCCATCGCCTGGGACGCCGATAAACAGACATGGTACCATCTCAATCCCGACGAAAAGATTGCGTCGACTGAATGGATGCACTGGACTCAACAGAGCCACAACTGGAACGGAATGTGCGCCGAATGTCACTCCACTAACCTGAAAAAACAGTACGATCCCAAATCAGACACGTACCAGACCGTCTGGTCGGAAATCGACGTCAGTTGTGAAGCCTGTCATGGGCCGGGATCCCTGCACGTCAAGTGGGCTGACCTACCCGAAATGGCGCGGCCTGAAACCAAAAACACTGATCTGGTCGTCAAGACAAGCGGATTGAACCCGGAACAACAGATCGCTATCTGCGCCAGATGCCACTCCCGACGTGTTCAACTGGGTAACATCGACCACTCGAAAAAGGAGATCCTGGACAGTATCATCCCCGAACTGCTGGTGGATTCACTGTATCATGCGGACGGGCAGATTTTAGACGAAGTGTATGTCTACGGCTCCTTCGTCCAGAGCAAAATGTATCATAACAACGTTAAATGCAGTGATTGCCATGACGTTCACAGTGGAAAGACGGTTCTAAAAGGTAACGATCTCTGTCTGCAGTGCCATCGGGCTGAGGTGTTTGACGCAAAAAGTCATCATTTTCATCAAAAAACGGGGGAGGAAGGAGAACCGCTCAAAGATAAATCCGGCCGGATCATTGCTGCTGTCGGACAGGGGGCGGAGTGCGTCAAATGCCATATGCCCGGTCAGATGTATATGGGTGTTGATTATCGTCCCGATCACAGCCTTCGCATTCCCCGGCCGGATCTCAGTATCCCCCTGGGAACTCCGAACGCCTGCAACCAGTGCCACCTGAATGAAACCAGGCAGTGGTCCACCGATTATTTCACAAAATGGTACGGTCTCAGCCGTAAGCCTCATTACGGCACGACACTGGCCGCCGGTCGCGCTGGGAGACCCGAGGCTCGCAAAGAGCTGCTTAAACTGGCCGAGGATTCACTGATACCTGACATCGTGCGCGCTTCCGCCTTGCAACTGCTGAGTGCTTATAGCGACGAAGCGAGCAGGCAGGCTTTTGACCGAGCCCTGGCCAACGAAGAAGCCCTGATCCGTTACGCTGCGGTTCGGAATTTCAATCGCAGCGACCCAGACCAACGGCTAAAAATGCTGACTCCTCTGCTGGTCGATCCTGTCAAGGCAGTACGCATGGAGGCTGCCATGGGCCTTGCCATGGGCCTTGCCATGGTCCCTCAAGATCGCCTCAGCGTGGCTGAAAAAAAGGCTTTCGAAGATGCGTTGGCTGAATACGAGAAGGCGATGGAATATTCAGCCGATTTTACATTTTCCGGACTTAATCTGGGAAATCTCTATTACTATCTTGGTAAACCCGAAAGATCTCTAGAGCAGTACAAGCGAGCCATAAAAATTGCAGACGAATTCAACCCGGCCAAAATGAATCTCGCCGTTCTTCTGAGTGGACAAGGCAAAAACCGGGAGGCTGAAAAACTACTGCGCGAAGTGATCGCGGTGGAACCCGACGCTTATGAGGCATATTATAAGCTGGGACTCCTCTTGGTTGAGTCAAAAAAGAGTTCAGAAGCGGTTGTGTATCTGGAAAGGGCCGCCAGGGGCTTCGCCACCAGAGCGAGGGTGTACTACAATCTGGGGCTTTTACTCCAGAGCCTGAACAGGCATTCAGAGGCCGAAAGAGCTTTGCTCGAAGCTGTGAAAATTGATCCGCACAATCCGGATTTTCTCTATGGGGCCTCGTTTTTCTACTTTAAAACAGGCAAATTTCTGCAGTCGAAAAGGCTTGCTCAAAAGCTGGTTGATCAGCACCCTGCAAACGCCGCCGGTAGAAGAATACTAACCCTGGTCGACAAAAAATTGCGGAAGCCGTGAGGTCTGAACGGCTCAGACCAGGTTCTTGAGCAGTGCTGGCTGGGCAGAACTGTCTCTTAAGTCGGTGAAATCACCTGCGTAAACTTTTCCTTGATGATATCCTCGGCCTGCTTCATGATGCGGTCCATCAGCTCCTGTACAGTCGGAATATCATGCACAAATCCCATACTCTGACCTGCTGAAAGGATACCACTTTCCAGATCGCCCTCTTCCAGCATCTTTTTTCCGCCCAACCCCGAAACAAACGGTATCAGATCTTCGATCGTGGTGTTGCCCCTGCTTTCGACCTCCAGGACCTTATCCACAACAGTATTGTGCAGGGTACGTTCAGTGTTTCGCAACGTCCGCATGATCAGTTTTGTGTTAAGCTCGTCGCTCTTGATGAGGGCTTGCTTGACATTTTCATGGATGGGCGCTTCTTTTGTGGCCATAAACCGGGTCCCCATATTGATGGCATCGGCACCCAAACCCAGTGCCCCTACTAAACCACGGCCATCTCCAAAGCCACCGGACGCCACAATGGGTATACTGATCGCATCGCGAGTCAACGGGACAAGGACCAGGGTTGTGACATCATCCTCTCCCGGATGTCCGGCCGCTTCAAAGCCGTCGATACTGACTGCGTCGCAACCGACCTTTTCTGCTTTGACGGCGTGCCGGACCGACGTGCATTTGTGTATCACCGTGATACCAGCGGACTTTAGCTGATCCATATATGGCTCTGGGTTTCGACCGGCGGTTTCAATGATTTTGATGCCTTCATCAATGCAGACCTGGATATATGATGGATAATCCGGCTGACGCAGGGATGGCAGAAACGTCAGGTTAATCCCAAAGGGCTTGTCGGTCATGGTTCTGGTTTTACGGATTTCATCTCGAAGCCCCTCAGCCTCCGGGTAGGTCAAGGCGGTCATAAATCCAATGCCCCCAGCATTGGCAAGAGCAGCAGCCAATTCAGATCTGGCCAGCCACATCATCCCACCTTGCAGGATGGGGCGTTCGATGCCAAAGAGCTCTGTGATGCGTGTTTTGATCATTTTGAATCCTCTCTGTGGATGAACTGCTGATTAGTCTTGAAACTGATCTAAAGTATACAGTCAGGAGATCGTTTGTTGTCAAGCGAATTGGAAGATCAGCTCCTTCTCCTGTACAGCAGACAGCAGGAGAAAAACTCAGGTCTTTATGGTTCGACAATTCAATCAAGCGGAAGCCAGACCACAAGATAAATACCTTGACAGATGAGGTTGAGAACTATGAACATATGCTGCGATAGTCGAAATGCCAAGGTAAGCAATTCCGGACAAAAGACTTGTATTTCCGTCACATTCATGATGAGAGTGTTTCTGATTTTTTTTTGCGACGCAAGTCTCGATCAAAGTGAATAGAAAGGTACTAAAGGATATGACCCCATGACGAACAAATTTTCATTGGATATTCATGCCTATCTGAGTGAAAAAATTGATACGGCAGAATTTCAAAAGGAGGAGGCCATCAAACGGAAAAACAGGACAGATGAACAGTACTGTGACGGTCAGCTGCAGGAATTGCTGGATATCAGGCAGTTTCTGAGCGCCAGATTCGACTTGAATACCCAAACCTACTACTAAAAGACAGTGTTTCAGGAAAGACGTATGTCATACACCTATTTATTCGAACTTTATGAGATGATTGAGCAACGCCTGGCACCTCTGGAGAAGTCAGTCACTGAACTGCCTCAAAATTCAAATCAAGATGGCTTTCTTAAAGGACGGATGGATGTTTTGCTTGATTTAAAAAACTATCTTGAGAAGCAGTTAAATCCCAAACTGCCACGGGCTATTCAAAAAAAGCTCAAACAGAAATCCTCATAGAAACAAACCGGCACGTTCCGGAGGGTTCTATTCCAAAACACCAATCGTCTCGATCGCTGCAAATTCCGGATCGTGTAATGGCAACAGTATATCCGCTTTGATTTTGATCTCCTCCAAAATACTGTATGCATTATAGACATCGACATGGGTTCCGGGAGGGATGACATCCATTTCCATGGCTTGAACAGCTTTAGGTGGGAAAAAATTCTCTTTGATAACACAAAAACCTGTGATCGCCGCTTTACCTGCTTGTGTATCAATCATGACGGTCAATCCCCCTTCAGTATGAGCCGGTGTATGGATCACTTCGATACCGGGGACGATCTCCCTGTCTCCTTGAACAATTTCAAACTGACCATTGTCTTCAGCATCCCAGATGTGAGCATCATTATAGCGGTAATCAAGGGGATGGGGATCGTTAATACGCACAAGTTCCTTTTCATGAACATAGATCCTGGCATTGACACACTTATTGTCATTCTCACAATGATCGTTGTGGAGATGGGTATGGATCACGATATCAATATCTTCGGGTTTTAAGTGCCATTTTGCCAACCCATCTTCGAAAGTATAAATTTTGCCACCAATAGCTTTTTCCCTAGCTTCCGATTGGATGGGGTGGCTTTCACCGGTATCAACCAGGATCTTTTGATCACCTCCTTCAAGGTACCAGCAATAAATTGCGATCGTGAACTCCTCACCATAGCCGTGTTGATAGGTCATCATGCTTTTATCGAACACTTTGGTACCCATCACAATCGGATGAATTTTATATTGTGTCATTGTCAGTCAATAATGTTGTTAGAGTCGAAATATTCGTTTGGCGCTATCCGATTAAAGAGCTGCCTTGTAGATGGCAAAGGCATCCTCATAGGTCACAACTCTGGGATTGTTCACCAGAAGGCGTTCCTGCTTAACTGCATCTTCTGCCAACATTGCCAGATGGTCCTCTTTAATCCCAACCTGGCTAAGTTTTGTTTCCAGCCCGATCTCTGCAATCAGTTTTTCAAACCAATCAATCAAGCACCCGCTTATTTCTTCAGCAGTTCCGGTGGCTGTCTCCAGAAGAATTATCTGGGCCAGTTCGGCATATTGATTTGGGATAACAGCAGCATTAAATCGCATCACATGGGGCAGCATCAGTGAATTACTCAACCCGTGGGGCACATGAAAATGACCTCCAAGCGGATAAGCCAGAGCATGAACGGCAGCGACCGGGGCATTAGCAAAGGCCTGGCCGGCCAACATCGAACCGAGCAACATACCGGATCTGGACTCCAGATTCCGACCGTCAACGACAGCTCGTCGAATGTTTTTTGAGAGCAATTCCAGGGCTTTGATAGCCAGCATATCCGAAAGCGGATTCTTTCTATTAATGGTGGTATAGGCCTCAATAGCATGCACCATGGCATCAACACCTGTAGCAGCTGTAACATGGGGCGGCAATCCTACTGTCAATTCTGCGTCAAGTAACGCAATATCGGGCACTAGCAGGGGCGATACCACTCCCATCTTCTGATTATCCCTCGTCGTCACTATGGCAATTGGCGTCACCTCGGAGCCGGTCCCGGCAGTTGTCGGGATAAGGATCAGTGGTAAACGCTTTCCCTGGGCCATGCCAACTCCGTATATATCATCCAGGCTTTGCTGTGAGATGGCCAAAAAAGCGACCAGTTTTGCAGTATCCAATGAGCTTCCACCTCCCAGACCGATCACACAATCGACCCGGGTCTCTTTCGCCATGGTCACCGCTTCCAGAATCACAGCCTCGGGTGGATCGGCTTCAACTTTTTCAAAGGCCGTCATCTCAAAGCCCGCTTTCAACAAACTCTCTTTTATTTTCCCCGCAATTCCAGCACTCACGATGCCAGGATCTGTTATCAGCAACAGTCGCTGAGCACCCAACCCCTTAATTGTATCACCGAGCCTGTCTGAAAATCCGGTTTCATTAATGATCGTCCCCGTTGTTTGAAAAATAAAATTGTCCATAACCCTCCACACAAGTTTACGATTCCGTTTGCTTAGGGATCGTTCATAAATAACTTCACGTAATCTATTTGCAAAAGTCCCTAAAGTACTCAGCAATGACCGGTCAGGTTTTTGCAGAAAGCTGAATGATGAAACCTGGATCGAGCTTATGCGCAGGGACGGGCTTTATCATTCAGCTTTTGTTTTGCAAAAACCCAACCGGACATTGCTGTAAAGTACTGAACATTTTACAAACAGAATGTGAACTAATTTATGAGCCGACCCTTAATGAGTCTGACTCTGTCGTTTAACGATAGAGTCGAGCATACCACCACTAATGGTCCCACGTATATTCAAAATTTCTGATATTTTTTGCTGTTGCGCACAAACCTGTTTTGCTTTTACCTGTAAAAAACGTCGAGTGACAAACAAACTTTATTTAATCCGCATCACCCAGGGCCGGAAAATGAAAATGGCGGTGATCACAGTCAGCAGAATCAGACCGCCGCCCGTCACCGTCACCGGGGCACCAAATGCTTCAGCCAGAGCCCCTGCCGGTAGAGTACCAAGAGGCATAAGCCCCCAGGTCAACATGTAAAAACTCATCACGCGACCTGTCAACTTCTCGGGCGTGTTTTCCATGATCAGGGTGTTCGTCAGCGTAAAGAACACTGAATTTCCAATACCCGCAAACAAGAGGAAGAAGCAGGCAAGGTACAGAGATCCCGCTTGTGAAAACAGGACCAGAAAAGCCCCGAATAAAAGTCCCGCAATGAGCATCAAGAATCCTTTGCGTTGAAAGTCCTTGAGCATGCTGAGCATTAAGGAGCCGATCAGTGCGCCGATGCCCACAGCCGACATTAGAAGTCCCAGTCCGGTTTCTCCAGCCTCAAAAATGGTTTTAGCAAAAACCGGCATCAGCATCTGGTAGGGCAGCGCCACCAAGATCGGAATAAATGCCAGGGCCATCAACGTCTTGATCATGGGACTTTCCCAGACGAAGCGCCACCCCTCTTTGAGATCGTCAGATATTGATATGTCTTTTTTCACTGCTACAAGTTCACCGGCCGGTATGATTGTGATCATGAAGATGTTCAAGATGTACGAAACCACAATCAGCCAATAGACACCGGGAATTCCGATAAACTTGATCAGAACCCCGGCCAGAGCGGGAGATACAATACGACAGAGATTCATGGCCATGGAATTCAAAGCCACCGAGTTCAAAAGGTCGGACTCACCAACAAGTTCTTTGACGAAAGCTTGACGGGTGGGCAGGCCGAGTGCCAGTGCAAAACCGGAAGAAATTGAACCCAGAACCAGATGCCAGATGGCAATCAGTTGGGTCTGTATCAGGATAGTGATGACCAGAGAGATCAGAAAAAGACCCACCTGGGTGATGAGCATCAGATTTCGTTTGCGAAACCGGTCAGCTATCACACCGCCGTACAGTGAAAACATCACCATGGGTAATCCCCAACCGGCCGTAACCAATCCCAGGGCCATGGCGGAATCCGTCAGGGTGTAAACCAACCACCCCCTGGCAACCATTCCCATCTGCATGGCATTATAAAAAAAGATCATGGCGATCCAGAACCGGCGGAAATTACGGTTTTTCAAAGAGCTGAAAGCCGTAATCCGATTCCCGGGTTTCAGAGGAAGAAGATTCTCTCCCTGTTTCCGGGAGAGGGGCTTCTTCCTTGAATCTATGTTTTCAGATGAGATTGGAGATGGCGCCATTTTTCCTGTATTCTGATTGTCGATTGATAGGCACCAGCCTATTCCTCTGACATAAAAAATTCAAGGCAGTTGACCGTTTTCAGGCATGAAACAGCAAAACTGAAACCAACTTTCTAAATGTTGTCTTCAGGAAGGTTTTATTTTCAAAGACCGGCCGGCCTGGGCAGAAATCCAACGGAAAGGTGAGAGGACGATGTTTATTCGCTTTTCTGAGGTTGACAGCTCAGATTCTCTTTGAAAGGATATCAACAACACATAACTAATATTTCAAACAAATTGCAGCTGACACCCAATAATTTCGCTGATTGATTTGTGCATGGAGATCGCAATATGAAAACCCGGGTTAATCCCTTTCTGACAGCTGTCCTCTCCTGTCTGATTTTTTTGGCTGCCTGCGCGGATGCTGAAACCGATCAAATCAAGCTCAAAGTCCTGTCCTATGGTGGGAATTTCACAGGATCCTATTCTGTTGATTCTGCAGCTGATTTATCCTTCATCGGTGTCAGCATTGGCAATGAGGCCTTTAGCTATGAAAAAGAAGTTGACGTTGAGGATCAGTTGGAGATTAATGCCAGTCCGGATGCTACTGGAGATGGAGCCCCTGAAAGTCTTGAAATTAAGGTATACCGGGATAACAGCCTGATAAAGACAGTGCAGGACACCTCTATACCTGTGGAAAAAATCACTCTCACCTATACCTCAGGGGAATCCGCCAACAGCATTTGATCTAAATCTGTGCGACTTGATCACCGGTGAATCGCCACCATCTTGGTCTAAAATCCCCCCTTAAGGATCGTTCATAAATAACTTCATATAATCTATTTGCAAAAGCCCCCAAAACACTGGACATTTTGCGAACAGAATGTGAAGTAATTTATGAGCCGACCTTTAGATCGACTCCAGAATTGACACCTCTTCCACCTCTTTGACAGCGATAATTGTCGCCAGAAAACGGATGATAGTGTCCATTTCTCCGATTGTAAAATCACTGGACAGCAGTTTATGAATCTTTTGTAGCACAGGATTGGCTTCCTTAGCGACAGTCAATCCCTTTTCAGTCAGTTTGACGCGAAAAGCCCTGCCATCCTGTTCACAGGATCGCTTGATGATCAGATCTACCGCCTCCATGCGGCGAACCAAACCTGTTACGGCCGAATTGTTCAAATCCAGACCGGCACTGAGATCTTTCAAAAGACAATCATTGTGTCTCATCAGATAAAACAGCGCCGACAAATGAGCAGAAGAGACACCCAAAACCTTCTGAAATGCTTTATCTCCCAATTTGTTCAAGCAGTGCTGTGCCCGCTGAACTAAAAAAAACAGCTGCTTGTGTTCCATATAATCCTCTGCTCTTTACGACTGCTATCAATTTTATGGTTGTACAGATGTCCTTCATAGGTACAAAAGGAAGATTTATTACACATATAAATTACTTTAGTTTACATCTACATTAATTAATTCTGTATGTGAAGCATATTAATTCACATACAAAGTAAATGCAAACCAAATTTGCACTATATTTATGATAGCACCTAAACGCTAATCATATCAGATAATAGTCAGGGCAGAGGCAGGCAACGCAGGATATCGCTGATGAATGTTTCGTCGTTCCATGAATTGTCGTGGGTGACACCGAGGCGGACGACGATCAGATTCCGTGAAGGGATAATGGCAGTGATTTGTTGGTTGTGACCGCTCAAATAGACCATATCGGCAGGCAGTTTCGGAAATTCACGATTCTCCGGGTTATTCTTCGATCCGGCGTTAAGCCAGAACATTGCACCATATTCGCCGATTGGAGCGGCGGGTGTCGGAGTGGTTGCATATTTCACCCAGCCTTCAGGAAGAATTCGTTCTCCCTGCCAGACGCCATCATTTTGGATCAGCAAACCAAACCGAGCCCAGTCTCTGGCGGAGGCGTACATATAACTGGAACCAACAAAAGAACCGGAGGCGTCCGGTTCGATAATAGCCGTAAACATACCAATGCGGTCAAACAGGCGACGTCTGGCAAAATTATTGAAGGAGGCCAGTGTGCCACCTGTTTTGTCTTTGACAATCCTGGCAATAATATTGGCGGTTCCGCTTGAATAGGACCAGACCGTATCAGGTTCTGCAGCAAGCGGTTTTGAGGCCGCAAAACCAGCCATACTTTTATGGCCATACAACATGTTGGTAGCGTCCTTCAAGGGGGCATACACCTCTTCAAAAGCCAGCCCACTGGACATTCTCAACAGCTGGTCCAACGTAATCCGGTTCCGGGAGTCGCCTGACCAGGCTGCCACGGGTGCGGGTGCCATGATATCCAATTTACCATCCTTCACCAGCAGACCCACCAAAGCCGTAGTGACACTTTTGGACATGGACCATCCCAGCATGGGATCGCGCCAGGAGAAATCCGGATGGTATTTTTCTGCAATAATACGTCCTTTGTAGGCGACAACTACCGCCCGGGTGTTGCGCATGGTGTCGGGACCCGGTTCAACGAAAGCATCGTTCAGAACTTTCTGCAGTTTGTCTTTTTGAACTTCCTCTGAAATCGAGTCAAGGTCTAAGGCTTCCCCCTCTGGCCAAGTCATCGTCAAATTCGGTTTTGGCTGGGGGGTGGCGCCTTTAGCCTGCACCAACAGCTCATCCCGATCAGCATCCACCAGCAGCGTACAGCCGAACCCTTTTCGATATAAGGCAGTCATCGGGTTAAGAAAACCGAATCCTCCGGTTGTCACCGTTTGCTGATCGCGATCCACTTTGTAATCGACGAGTAGAAACAGCGGATGTTCCGGTTTAACCTCCAGTTTTAACACAGATTCGGGATCTTGATCGGCCAGAAAAACCTGAGAACAGATATATTTCGACGTATATCCATTGGCGAGGGGCAGGGCTTGATAAAGAAAGTAGATCCCAAACCCCACAACGCCAACCACTAGAAGAACGACAAAATAGAGAGCCTTTTTCATTATTATATCTCAGTCAGGTTTAAGAGTTCGGCCGGTTCAGAAGTAATTTAATTCAGGGCATCTTTCAGCGCCTTTCCGGGTCTGAATTTCGGTACGGTTTTGGCGGGAATCTTTATACTCTGGCCTGTCTGTGGATTTCTACCCGTTCGCGCAGCCCGCTTAGTTGCAGTAAAGGATCCAAAGCCTATCAACTGAACATCCTCGCCCTTTGCCAGAGCCCCTTTCATACCGCCTATAATTGAATCAATAGATTTCCCAGCTTGCACTTTAGTCATCCCCAGATCTTTAGCTAATAAATTAATCAGATCGGTTTTGGTCATTTTTTCTCCTGTTAAATTCGTTATAAAAGCGAAATAAAACAATTTCCAACTGCATAAAGGTCTTATCGGTATTTATTTTATTTGTCAAATAACTGGGACCAACTAACCTGTTTTTCCCACGCTGCAGTATTCCGGGACCTGCCGGATCCAGATGAATATGGAATGTTTATCACGAACGTTGGGGAGATCTCCCGGGACCGTTCATCAAAAGAATTTCTTGAATTCACTGCCACCTTCACCCAATACAAAACGTCGAGTGTTTCAATAGGAGACACTGGCGAAGGTTACCTGGTATAAATCATGTCATATTTTGAAGAAAAGCTTCCCTCCAACAGCCATAAGCGGATCCAGTGTAAAGAATACTCGGTTGCAGATGCGATCACAGTATCTTCCATGAACCCGAAATTGGTGGAACGATTCACTAGCAAGTTCCTGGAAGTAATCCAGACCGGTCAGGATATCGTCAATCCAAAAATGGAAATGACAGTCCATGACCGGAAATCACTTGTTTTTAAATTCGCCCTGGCTTCAATCGAGGCCGATGAACTAAATACAGAGGAGTCATACAATGTTGAAAATTGCCATCACTGCGGGGGCAGTCATGAGTTCCGCTTATCTATTGTGGATTTCCAGAAAGCGGCTAAAAGCATTATCAGGAATGAACCGACCGAGGTATTGACTGAGTACAGAGGCCAACGGTTGAAAATCACTCCAATGCTGGGCACTCATGCTGAAGCATTGGAGCGGTTTGAAAATACCCTGGCCAGTCTTGAAAAAAAGCATGGTGAAGACTCAGACGAATATCAGAAAGTACGTGCAGACCGTGACATGTACGAATTGCTTTGCCAGTTTGAAACAGTCAATGAAGACGAGAATAAAAAAGACTCGAGCAAGCAAGCTGAAAAAGATAAAGCCTGGCTTCATTCCCTTCCACCAAAATCACTTCCCGAATTGAAAAACCTCATTGCTGTCAAACAGGAAGAAATCAAGCACGGAATTGATTTCAGGCACACTTTCTATTGTCCGGAAGCCAAAGATGAGAAGGAGGGACCAGTGGTTGTCATGCTACCCTTTCGACTTGAAGACCTTATATCAAGAATATGATGCTGATAGTTAGCAGATGATTATTGATGATCTGGCTTTTTACAGCAAACAGCCGATCGAGTCTATCCTTCATTCCCCCAAGCGGTATATCCTCAAACACCATACCTATATTCTGAAAAATGGATAGCTACTGTGAGTTTTCTTCTGGTAAAATTTTTCTTGCTGGGAGGAACCAGACATGGGATATCCACTGCATACTCTAATATTTTTTTTTTAAAGGTCCATCATTAGTTCCCACATTCGCGACAAAAGAAAAAGTTTTTTGCGACACAAATTACCTTACTTTAAAAATGTACATATGCTGATAGTTAGTCTCTGCAGAATTAGAGTCCTACGTTCGCGACATGACCCGAAATATTAGCGACAAGATTCATTTTTTTTCTTGACAACAAGTTGAAAACAAATTTAAGATTCTTGCGGGTCAGAAGGAAATTTATTAGCTATAATTTCAGAATTAAAGGCCCCGATTTTCAGTGTGATAATTCCTTCATTTCAAAAACAAACACAAGGTTATCTGGAAGACTATAGGAAGTTTTGAATTCATTGCAGTATAGTGTGTTATACCAATTCCTTGATGAATAATTGGGGAGGACAGGATGAAGTCCTGGAAATGCGGGGAATCTCTGACTGATCGCAATGAGATTCTATGTTTATAGAATTATTTTTACATGTTTTGGAGTCTATTTTTAGCTTCGTATCAAATTTTTAATAGCATGGAAGTGTTATAACTCGTTTGTTTTATAAGATTGCACAAAACTGTTTTGCATGAATGGAACTGTTTAACCAAACTAAACCTTTCATCAGGAGAGAACATGAATTCTTTTATTAAAAAGGGACTGAGCGTATTGCTCATTGGTATGATGGCAGTTGTCTTTGGCTTTACAGCACAGGCAAAGAAGGGAAAAAAGGATAAGGAGCCCTATTTAGGACCGACGATTGAGGAATGCAAAACGAACAAAAAGGGTGATGAAAGATGCAAAACGAAAAATTTGCATGGCCAGAAAGCGATTATTTATCTTTATCAACTGGCATTAGAACAAGGAGCGGCCATATCGGCAAACGTTGAGGTCATTGCTGAATTGAGTGGGATTACTGATGAGTTGCGCTCAGATATTAACGCATTGATCGATACCGTGAACGATCATGAAGGTAGAATTGTCGCCAATGAAGCTGACATCGCAAGCATATTGGTCAAGATTGCAGCTCTTCAGACGATTCAAACAGGTCATACTCAGGAATTACAGGACTTGAATGCAGACATCTCTGAAATGAGAAGTGAAACCGTTGCTCAATTTGCTGTCATTCAAGATCAGTTCGTTGATTTACAGGGGCAGATTGATGCAAATCATGCAGAAATGATAGCTTTGTTTGCTGATTTAAACGGTGTTCTGGCAGCACAAAAAACGGAATTAGAAAGTTTAATCAATACGGAAATCGCGGCTTTGGAAACTGCCGTCGATGTACAAATCGATTTGCTGAACGAAAAAGTCGATGACGTTAAAGGCGATTTGACAGCATTGGAAACAGCTATGGATTTAGCTTTCGCCAATCTACAAATCACCCTTATCCTAGCGGATATCCAAGATCTCAAAGATGATCTTGGTGACTTGAATGGTACTGCGGATGATCTGGCGGACCGCATTACTACCAATGAAGGTCTGATTTCAGATATGAGTGTGGAAATTGCTGCCAATGAAGCTGCTATTGCTGCTAATATGCAAACGGCAACCGATTTAATCGACGGTTTGGAGCTGAGGGCTGACGCCCTTGCAGGCCGTATTGACTCCCTGGAAGGATATCATATTGAGTTCCCCAATCAGTGCGAAACAGGAGTAGATCCAGGTACAGGGGCAAATTGGGTGGTTTGTTCTGCAGACGAAAATGAGGCTTGGATTTCAGCCAACACTGGAGGCCGGTACCATGCTGAGCTAATATGCCAAAACCTCGGTTACCGAACCGTTGGCGCCTGGGGTGGCACCTGCGGCAATGTCTGCGGATACTGTCAAGGATCTACCTCTTGCCAGAATCATGGAACGAAAAACCTATATTCTAGTTGGAGTAATCCTAACGGCGGAAGTGATGCCTTGGGAGCAATGATCCATAACACAGTAAGTTGGTCGTGTGTGCAATAGAACGAGTGTGGAGTTACTGGTACTAGTGTATTGTGGGCATGTGAAAACAAAGGATTTTCCAACTTGTTGAGTATGGAGAAGATCGCCCCTGTACAGAATTTGACAAATGTCACTCCTTCTATTCATGCCGCAACCTGTAGAAGAATTGGGGAAACTGGTGTGATGTTACGAGGTGTACCTGATATTGTTTGTCGTTAAAAGGAACCATAGATACTCCTTTGCAGCTCCTGTGAGGGGAAAAACCTGGGGACATAATACTATTAAATCAACACTAGTATCATGTCCCTGCTTTTGTTGTATACTCACGACTACAGGCAAACCTGCATAAACCTGGGTCGGAACAAGCAATATATTTATTGCTACTCTTTATCTCCTCTTTATTAGCCCCTTTTTCTTCCTTGGAGCCCCAATATTGTCCCTGTTTTTGATCTTCCCTAAATCCACCATCAAAAATAACTAAAAAACCGTTGGCGCCCTTTTAATAAAGGGAATATGGTTTTGTTACGACACGAAACCATTCACCAACGGAGTGATCTAATGAGAAAAGAATCGCCACTTATTGTCAAGGTCGAACAAGAAAAAAATGAAAGCAACCTGAGTTCGTTCGGGGCCATCCCGACTTTCCTTGAATTTCTAAACGGATTTCAGTTTGACCGGATGGTTGGGGCGACTTTCAAAGACAAATCCAATCAGGGTTATTCATCCTTTCATCACATTCTAACCTTGATCTTACTGAACCTCACTGACGGGCAATCGGTATCCGATGTCGAACGGTTGGAAGAAGACAGCGGGCTGAAGCGGGTATTCAAGAAGCTGGAGAAAAAACTGAACGGTTTGAAGGGGCGGATATTCAGAAAGGGACGAACGCGGGTTTTCCCTTCGGCCAGTTGTATTTTCAATTTCCTGGACCGCTTTAATTTGGACGCGGAGGAAACAGAGCGGGAATCGACACCTGAAGGCAAGAGCAAGATTCTACCGGTGGCGGATTCGTTCGAAGGGCTCGTCGAATTGAACCGGAGCATCGTTTGTCAATCCCAGATTTTAAGTCCCCAACAGACTGCGACACTGGATATGGACAACAACCTGATCGTAACGAATAAATGCACTGCCAAAACGAGTTACAAGAAGGATCTATCCTATCACCCCTTCAATGTATATTGGGCGGAGAAGGATTTGATGTTGTTCAGCGAATTCAGGGATGGAAACGTCCCGGCAGGTAAAGAACAACTCAGGATTCTAAAGGAGTCTCTTTCCCTGCTCCCGGCCGGAGTAAAAAAAGTCACCGTCAGATCGGATACAGCCGGATATCAGCATAACTTTTTAGAATTTATGGAGGCGGGCACGTCTCGGTTTGGGAAGATTAGATTCTCCGTCAGTTGTGATGTCTCCAAGTCGTTTAGGCAAGCTGTTCTAGAAGTTGACGAACAAGAGTGGGAGCCGATCGTTGTGACTGACACAGAGGGGAATCGATACGTCACCAAACAGGAAGTAGCGGAAGTATTCTTTATCCCGGAAACAAAAAATAAGCGCAAGAACGCACCGGTATTTCGCTACCTGGCTACTCGGGAAGCAGTCGATGTTCAGTACGAATTCCAAGACAACGGCCAAATAAGTACCTTTACATCCGAATACGTTGAGCAAAAGTTACATTTGGAGGAGATGGAAGAAAAGATCTATAAAGTTTTCGGCATCGTGACCAATCAGGAGGGGACGCCGCTGGACATCGTACTGAATCATCGCAAGCGATGCGGCAAGAGTGAACAGGAACATTCCCGACTGACAAAGGATATGGCGGGCGGGCGTTTTCCCAGTGGCAGTTTTGGAGAAAACGCCGCGTGGTGGTATTTGAGCATTATCTCACTGAACCTGCTGAAACTGTTTCAAAGACATGCCCTGCCGAAAGAGCTAAAACAGGTCAGGTTAAAGACTTTGAATGCCAGATTGTTTCGGATCGCATTAAAGGCGGTAGAAAGTGGCAGACAACTGATCGTTAAAATCGGTCGTGGCCATTCACTGTTCGACTTGATAATCCATGCTCAAAACAAAATCCTTGAGTTGGATGAAAAACTGAGTTCGAAAGGATTGTGGCTTGAAAACCAGTCTCAGATTCAATAGGGGCCATATCGAAACGAATAGAAATCGCTTACGAATCGCATCTCCACTTCAACTTGCAGAGGAGCAGTATGTCCGGAATTTAATTTTTTTTCATGTAAAACCGATTGAATTGAGGAACAACACACCATTTTTATAAAAATCTGAAAAATCGCACATTTCAATGTTCTGGGCCACCGAAAAATGTGCCGTTTTTCGGAGATGCTGCCGAACGACTATTTTTGATGGTGGATTTAGGTATCAGTTCCTATTTGACAAATATGTCAATCTAGTAGTATTTAACTCACGTGATCATTAAACATTTTTATTAATAAATCGCTCGCAAAAATTTCACAGCCTGAACAGATCAATGCCTGAAAAGAAAATACTCCTCGTAGATGATGACCCCGTGTGTCTGAGCTTAATGAGGGAACTCCTTGAGGATAAATACGTACTGAAATTGGCTCGAAATGGAAAAGAAGCCCTCGATACAGCTGGGGGATTTAATCCGGATTTGATCGTGTTAGATGTTATGATGTCTGGGATTGATGGTTTCGAGGTTTGTCGATCTCTTCGCAATAGTGATCGATCAGAGAAAGCCAAAATTATTTTTGTCTCTGCAAAAGAACCCGGTATTGAAAATCAGATTGATATTAATTCTAATGGATATGGGTTCCTTTTAAAACCTTTTGGGCCTGATGATTTCGATAATAAGGTTGAGAGAATACTCGCGGCTTGAAAACGATTTACCAAGCATTAAAACCAAGTGGAGAACAGCATGAAAGCAACGTTGTTTTTATTTTTTCTTCTACTACCATTCAATGTATTTGCTGATATTATTCATCCTATGGACTTCGACGGTTCAGAAGCTCAAAAGAAAAAGGTTATTCAGTTGATTAAGGAACGTGTTAAAAAAGACTATTGTGAAGGCGATGTTGATATGTGCCAAGCTACAACTTTGAGGATGATGGAGCGAGAAAATTTAAACTCCTTCAAGCAAAGCACAAAAGCAAAAGACAGAGAGATAATGGATCGTGTCATCAAGGACTATTGCTATAGTGGGGTAGACATGTGTAACTACTCAACGATATGGATGATGTATGAGGAAAATCTGAAGGCAAGCAAAAAGTCCCTGGAATGGTAAAAGGGCAGGACGTTTTGGAGAATAGTAGATCTACTGGAGTGGGGTACTTAGTTCAAAGGGTTTGAACTAAGTAGAAATAGTGGACGGTTTTCTTAATTTTTCTGGCCTTCTGGAATAAGCTTCGAATCCAATAAATGTTTAAGATAGTCTTCTTTGGAAAGATGGCAGTCAATGAGGTCGACAAACTTTTTTTTGGTCAACTTGGTTTGTCTGGACATCATAGCAATCAGACCATCGTCGATTTCTCTTGCCCCATGAGAAACTTTTGTGCGGATTGATGTTATTTTCTTGTCTTTGTAGTGGTAGTAGTAAAAGAAATGATCCTTCTTATCTTGAACAAACCCCTTCTTTTTCAATGAGGTCTTAGCATCGCGAGTCTTTAACAACATTAGGCTGCTTGCTCAAAGTAGTTCTGGAGAGACCTTTTAAGCAATATCGCATCAACTGTTAAATTCTCATCTTCTTCAAGCATTATCATCCGACAAAGGCTACCCAGTTCATCAAATAGGTCAGGGTATAGGTCTTCATATTTTTTTGTGTATGGAAACACAAACTCAGTGGGGATAGAAACGACTTTAAAAACTGAAAGCTCTCGATCGGTAAAAATTTGAAGTTTCAATTTTTTAATTAAACGAAACCCTTCAACAGCAGTTTCATCAATAGAGTTATACCCCTGCAATTCAAAGTGCTCAGGCTCCGAGTTAATTCCTTCCAAGATGTCGGAAATAGGAACCACTAAAGATGAAGTACCAGCTTCGACTTCCTGGTAAATCAAATCTACCACTTGATCATAAACTCTACCGGCAATGATACAATCTGCCATGCTGAATTCATAGTCATCAAAGTTTGAAGAATCTCTTTTCTCTATAAAGGAGATGTCTTCGTCTAAAAAGTTATCAATATTCATTTTTATTCTCGGATATTTTGTAGTAAAAATATGACAACAAATCTATCGGTATTGTCATTGTTATTACACCTTCAATCCCTTTTGTGTCTGGAGCAAGTATGGCTGATTGTCCTGAAGACATATGGTGAATATATGCTGGAGAAATCATATAAAACATAAGCTCTCCAACATCTGCGCCATGAGCCGCGTAAATAAAATTTGAATAAACAAAATGTTGGCTTCCTTGGCTAACTGGAAATTGCTCTTCTAAAATAATACCATATTGCTTTTTAAGTTCTTCTGTTATTGGCGCTTGTCGTTGCAGTTTTTCGTAGAAATCCTTCTGGCCTTTCAAAACCAAAGTTTTTAGTCCATTGTTGGGGAAGCGAACAGCCAAACAGTTAAGTAAATCTCCACTACGTCCTTTCGGTGATTTTTTTCCGAAATACAAATCGGAGTACCCAATAAATGTTTCAATGGTAAAAGAATCTGGCACATAGTTTTTTTCCGGTGGATGTAAATGCTTCGAATCTATCGTTACCGATACTGTATCGCCTTTGTTTTTTGAAATTCTAAGCGCACCATTTCCACCAGAGACTACTGATCTGTCTGCAACAAATTCAGAAGTATTCATTCTTTGAGAAGGAAGCAGTGATGAGCCGACCGGCCCTGTGCCGGTTAAAGGCTTTTTCCCTTTTTCCCGTTCTGCTTTTCTTCTCAAATTTCTGCTTGTACTCATTTTATCCCAGATTTTATTTAAAGCCAAGACGTATTGAATACCATCTTACTCTATTTGTCAACTGACTGAAACAACGAAATGCAATCATTTAGCCAAAATTATTAGGAAGATAGAACATCTGTTTACTTGTTTGTCCACGAAAGGTGAGACAGGCTCCTGGTTTTCTCTGTTAAGAATTCCCATATCGTCATTTCGCATAACCGCTTATATTCTTCAGTTGAGACGATTAATTCCACTTCTGTTTTCCCAGATGCAACCACTTTTTCAGCAACATAATCCCAATCCCTTGGCTTATGTCTGTATTCTCCATCCTTATCTTGAAAATGTTCGTACCATTGGCCTTCATCATCTTTGGTACTTCGATTAAAACCAATAATCAAGAATAACTTATCGCCTAATTTTGATATTCTGGCTATGTCACATTCAACGATCTCTCTGCATTTGGCAGATAACTCCGGGTTATGATCTTTTACCATTTGTAGTTTTCCTTTCAGTTTCCACCTGGTCAATAAATCCATTGATATCTTCCATACATCCTTTATTGAATACAGTATTAACGGAAGGAAAAAAGCAATACTGCCTCCAGGATGGGTACCATTTGATAGGCCCGAGACAATCCTTTGATTTGTTATTCAGGCACAGATAGACGTTCGTCTTCGTCTTCTTTTCAAGTAGCTGAAAGTGGATGTATTTGAGTTTCATTAGCTTTCGTTGGCTTTATGCTGGGTGTCGGTATTGTTGAGTAATATGGCAGTATTCCTGAAGATATCGTATAGTTCATCGGAATAAGCCATACCAATCCATCATCGTCAAACTGAACCTTTTTGGTGAATTTCTTACCCTTACAATAATAATGAACAACTATTGCAGGATCGTTTTTAGCTGGAGCACAGTTGAGATTAGACACATCAAACCAACGGGGTTTTGAAATGATTGAAATATTGGCGGCTGTTTCATTGGTGTTATCCTCTGCTTCCGGAAGAGGATAACGCCATCCACAATAAGAGCAAGCTTTGACCCGGGCATGGTTGAATTCACTACACCTTTCACATTGCTTTCGTGGGGCTCCTTGTTTCTTTATCCGTTTGACAACCTCTTCTGGAGTAATCTGATCAACCGGACCATGCCGGCCGACATTGCCTGAAAAATCGAATACCAGGAAGTCAGTGATTGATGGATCCGGATGAAGTCTGAAACCTCTACCGTAAATCTGGACATATCGCCCGACGCTCATTGTCGGTTTTATGTCCAAAATGGCTGATATCTGAGGAGAATCGAAGCCTTCAACAAACATATTGACACTGACCAGAAAGCGGTACTTACCAGTTTCAAAGTCCTTAATGATCTTTTCATCATCACCATCGATTTTCGAATGAACAACCGCTACCGTCTGTCCCTGTCGTCTCAGTTCAGCCGCGATCTTTTCAGCATGTTCAATATTGATAGCGAATACGGCGATCGATTCCTGGCCAGCCGCTCACTTCAAGGTGACTGATATCTACTTTCTAATCAGCTCATTGTCTTGAAAGATTGGGTCCAGATCTTCCTCGACGAATTCATCACTCCTAATCCTTACTTTATCCAGGTCTTGAACAAGTCCGGTACCAGGACAAACAGGTTTGGAGATGTAGCCTTGAGCAATCAGTTCTTTCGTGTTGGCTTTATAAACCAGGTCATCGAATAGTTGGTCCTGTGAAGGTCCGTAGATCAAACCTGTTTTCATTCGGAATGGGGTTGCAGTGAGGCCACAAACACGCATATTCGGGTTGATTTCAAGCAGAACATTAATGAAAGTCCGATACTGTTTTGACTTCTTCAGCTCTATACGATGGCATTCGTCAACGATCAGAAGATTAACTTTATCGATCGCTTTGGCATTTTTATAAACACTCTGGATCCCAAAAAAAGGAACCTGGCTTTTAGTTGCCCTTTTTCTCAAACCGGCTGAATTGATACCGAAAAGATGCATCCCTTCAGGCCATAGATTGCAAGTCTTTTCGTAATCCTGTTGGACCAGTTTTTTGGACTGAGTTACAACTACAATCCGAGCTTCCCATATCGGCAGGGTTATCTGAGCAGACTGTTTCAAAATAATTCCATGTTTCCCGGACTCTGCTTTACAATACACCCGATGGATTACGTCAAGACCGTAAATAGCGGGTTGCTAGATTGGGGATATCTGGAATAAAGCCTTTTCATTCACTAAGGGGATGGGCAATTACTCTCCTTCTTGCCCAAGGCCACCCGATCTTGATGGTTCAAGATATGGTTGGGCATGAAGATGCAAAGACCACTATGGGCTACTGGAACCTTATGAAAAACTCAAGTTCAGAGCTGGTTGGCCATCTAAGTAGCGTCACTTCTGGGTTATTACAAAACATTGAAGTCTTTGATGTGGAATTGTATCAATAAGTTAATTTAATATTATGACTTAGACATCATCCAACCGTGACAGGTTTTCAGCCACTCAACGATGGGAATCTCCTGGGGACAGACATCTTCGCATTCGTGACACTCTGCACACGCATCAGCTTGTTTTCCGCCCAGAAAATTCTTGTAGACCATACGCGGCCGGACATCGTCTTTATAACGTTGGCCATCGTTGTACAGTTCAAAGATCTGAAATATTTGCACCCCCTCCGGGCAGGGAATGCAATATTGGCAACTGGTACAGGAGATCGGTGTGGTTTTCAGATACTCAACCCTGATGTCATCGATCAACTGCAGTTGGCTAGCAGTCATCGCGTCAATGGTTGCTTTTTGCGCACTTTCAATATTCTCTTCCACATGTTCCATCATTGTCATCCCGCTCAGAATGACTGACACCTCTGGCTGATTCCAGATCCATTGCAGGGCCCAGTCTGCCTGGGAGCGTTTAGTTGAAGTAGCCTCCAACATGGATGCGATCACATCCGGCGGCCGCTTGGTCAACTGTCCACCGCGCAGAGGCTCCATGATAACGGTTGCCAGCCCTCGATCGGCGGCATAGCGTAAGCCCTCCACACCCGCCTGAAATTCAATATCCATATAGTTATACTGAGTCTGACAGACTTCCCAACTGTCATAAGCGTCGACAATCTCCTTAAAAACTTCCACTGAATCGTGAAACGAGAAACCCAGGTGTCGGATACGTCCGTCCTGCCTGGCTTTTTCAGCCCACTCCAGAACACCAAGATCGCGCAACTTCGGCCATTGAGTATGGTTCAATCCGTGAAGCAGGTAGACATCGATCGTCTCTGTCTGCAGCCGTTTGAGCTGATCATCCAGAAGACTATCAAAATCTTTACTCTCATTAACAATCCAGGAGGGCAACTTTGTCGCAATTTTAACTTTTTCCCGGTAACCATCCTTCAGAGCATGTCCCAGAAATTTTTCGCTGTTTCCACCATGATATATATACGCTGTATCGATATAATTGACACCCTTATCAATGGCATAGTGCAGCATCCGTGTTGCCTCTGGCTCATCGATTTTCGATGAATCACCGTCGATGATGGGTAGTCGCATGGCACCAAATCCCAGAACTGAAACATCCCAACCCAGTTTCCCAAAAGGTCTGTACTCCATCAAAATCCCCTTTTAATATACTAATTTGTTAAAAATTGTAACTATTCACCACTTTGCCTGAGCCGAGGGGATCATGATTCAAAACGATGGAAAACAGGACGTTTTCGCCAACGCGTTTCTGACGAAACACTTGGCTCCTGGGATGGATTCATGCGTGTTTTGAATCGTGATCCCCTCGACGGGACGGGTACTATCTAAAGTGACTGGCATGAATCTGTTTCAGTCGATTGGACAAGTTGCAGGATGATCCCAGTGAACTGAAATACCCGAAATTCCACCTGTCTGAACCCTGAATCGCTGGACCCGCAGCGAGATGGTTCGGGATTTCAATAAAAAGTTCGCTCCAAGTTTAAATACTTTCAATTGATTTATCAATCACTAACCTTGGGAGATTGCTTTTTCAACTCAAAAAATCCGGTTATGCCCATAATAATCAGCATCGGTAGCAGGATCCGGATCTGCTGTCCGTTTCCCTGATCGAAAGCAGGCAGAACTTTCAAAACAACACCAACAACCCCCAGGGTGCCGCAGAGCAGCGAAACAACGGCAAATAGTCGTCCAGCTTTTCCAAAAATCTTTAGCAGACCCAGTGGCAGCAAGGTGAAGGTCAATGGGTTGAGCAGGAAAAAGTTCTCGTTCCAGAAAACGTCCGTGTGATCAGCAATCACAGCCATGAAAAAGAGAACCACCCCCAGCAAGCCAAAAACAGCCCCAAAAAACGCAATTACAAGCGGATAGGCTGAGGCCGACAGGCGGGTTATCTTTTTCAAATACATTAGAGCCAGAATAGCAAACATCGACCCAAGGCTGAGACCTGCAAGCCATTCCCTACCTGACGTCTGAGGGATATTGATCTTTTCACTAAAGAAAGGGGATTTATAGTGGGGGAGCTGCTCCTCTCGCGCACTGACCAGCGGCCGCCCCATTTCTGGATTGATGCTGTTTTGAAACACTGTCATCAAACGGTCCGGCAGGAACATCGTTTCCCAGTGTGAGACCGGTTGATCAACACCGTCGCTGAGAACGAAGTGCAGCAGAAAATTCAAGATCGGCTGATGGGCTGTCATGCGTTGAATATAGTCCCTGATAGTTTTCCCTGTATCTGTAGCGGACTGTGCCCTGATAGTATCCCCTAGCGCTTCATTTACAATATCACGTAGTCGGGTGGCGCAGTTGTCCCTGAAATGGTCATAGGTATAAAACCTATTCTGCGGCTGCATGGACAACTGTAAACGCTTTCTGATGTTGGTTGTTTGTTGGGCGGACAGGTTGAGTTTCTGAATCACGATGTGCCGTCCTTTTTTCTGATAACGATGCAGCAGCTGACGGGTGTCTTCCGTATATGTCCAGAATATGAATTTCCCCATGAAAAACATCAATAAATCGTCTGTACCGAAGGAAAAACCCCCAAAACTATAGGCAACTGACTTTCCGGTGCGAAGGTTCTCTACTGCCAGGACCGTGTGTCCGAACCATTCAAAAAGGTTGTCACCAGGGGAAAAAGTCACCAGGCTGATTTCGAATGAGAGTCGTTCTGTCAAAGCAAGGTTCTTCAGAGCCACTTTTGGGACAGTCCCCGCTTGTGTGGCTCCGGGAAGGAACGAAAAGTTACCCATCAGCAAGAGTAAAAAACAAAGTACGGTCGGCATATGAATCCCTTTTGTTGTGGCTTTCTAAAACAAGGTGTTTTCCCCGGGCACTGTTTAAGAATTGATTTAGAGCCTAACCCATCAAATTCTGAATGGATCCGATCAGCATCCTTGTCGCAACCACCAAAAGCAAAATAGCGAAGACTTTTTTGAGATTGTTCATCGGAAGACGATGGGCGAGTCTCACTCCCAACGGAGCGGTCAGCATACTGGTACAGGCAACGCCCAACATTCCAGGTAGATAGACATAGCCGAGGCTGTATTCTGGCAGATTCACATTTCCCAGCCCATTAAAGATATAACCGATCGCCCCGGCAAGGGCGATCGGGAAACCGATGGCCGCCGATGTCCCAATGGCGTGACGCAACGATAAATTACACCAGACCATAAATGGCACTGAAAGGGTCCCACCACCGATTCCCACCATAGCAGATATCACACCGATTCCGTTGCCTACTCCAAACATGCCCACATGACCTGGAACCGCACGTGACGCTTTCGGTTCTCTGTTCATCAGCAACTGAACAGCCACACCATACAGAAAAATTACCAGGAAGCCTTTCAACAGATCAGTTCCCATGCGGGCGGCGATGACTGAGCCTAGAAATGTCCCGGTTAATATTCCCAGGACAATCCGACGTACCATATCCCAATGTACGGCTCCCCGCTTATGATGTGCGCGGAAGCTGGAAACAGATGTAAATAGAATACTGGCCAGAGACGTCCCAAGTGCCAGGTGCATGACCAGTTCATGGGGTACTCCCTGCCAGTTGAGGCTGAAGACCATCGTCGGTACAATAATGATTCCACCGCCAATACCGAGCAACCCGGCCAAAAAACCGACAACAACACCAATACAAAGATAAAGCAGTAAAATGGTCAGCATAGGTCATCCAATAAATTTAGAATTGAATTATCCAGAACGCTTTTTTCATGCCGAACCCTATTAATTATGCAACCAAAAGGGGTTGAGGGCGAAAAAACAGCTCTGAAAACAATTCTCGTAACAGACATTAAGCGCCACACCTGAGGAATAAAAAAATCACTATAAAGAACCAACTTTCTGGAAAATCTTGTTGAAATAGATAGCTGGCTAAATTCTGCAAATAGATGGTTTTCCCCCAGAGCTTTTGATGCCCTCTTTTTCATGTTTATTTCCAGGAGTTTAGTTTGATACAGAGCAAACGGATCTGTCCACGGTTGATTTATCGAAAACAGATTGTATATTTATGCGAATATTTATAGAATTGACAGAAATAAGATCAAAAGTGTTGAATAGAGAATATTCCTGACATTTACACTATCGCTAAAATAGATCCAAGAAACAGTGATTGGAGCACGCGTATATGACCGAACAAACGACCACAGAAGATAAAACCAAGGAGGTACAGAAAACCCCTGTTAAAAAATCCACTGACAATGCAGACGCAAAAATGCTGGCGGATGTAAAGATTGCCTTGGAACTGCCGTTGCCATTTAAAGACGACTACTGGAAACTGGAACCGACGCTCACAGGCAGATCTAAAAAAAGCGTCCTCAGTTTTTTCAAGAAGAAGGAAGTCTCTGAAGAGGAGATGAGCAAACTCAGACAGGAATCAGAAAGTGCACCTGGACAGGCACGTATAAAAATCCAGATGCTGGGGAACAAATTTGCTACGAATACATCATTGCTCATGCTCTCTGCTTTCTGTACCTACAAAATGATATTAAACTCATCCAATCGCAAGGAGGTGCTGAAAGGACTTAAATCTGCTACCAAAGAAGCCGCCATTTCTTTGATAAGTGATGGTATCAGCCTGTACAACGTAGAGAGCTTCTTTACAATCTATTTTGAATATCTGTCACGGATCAAACGGTTTCAGATAGCAATCTACAAACTCTTGAGGGAAAGCGGTAGACATAAGGGACAACTGAAGAAATTGGCAACGACAATTAAGCTTTGCGACAGCATTCTCGATGAAAAATCCAGGGCGACAAAGGTTTTACAGCAGGTCAAAGGTAAATTTAAATCATCAAGTTACACGATTCCCTGGGTTTTTACTGACATTCAGACAGCAGGTAAAAATGTGGAGAAAAGTGATTACAAAGTGATCTCTGGACCAGCGGAATCCCGTGAGACGCTTTTCTACACTTTAGCAATGACAGAAATTTTCGCTAGAATCCCCATTTTGTATCCACTGGTTGATTCGATTCTTAAATTGGCGCCGGAGTCAACTCTGCCTCTTTTTCTCAGAAAAAACTCGATCAAGGTTACCCACCTTTTTACCCAATTGAATGCAGCCATTCAAGAAGAAGACAGCGAACGTCAACGCACCCTGGGCCGCCAAATCTTCCAGATCAGTACCAGCAACATTCAAAAAATGGCCAATCAACCTATCAAACAGAGTTTTGAAGCAGATCCTTTTTTCCATCTCAGCCGGACCACGCTGTCGACATTTGGAAACTTTGAAAGCGGAGAGCAAAAAGCAATGTTGGTGGCCAGTATCAGAGCCATGAAACATGTGGCGAAACTCGATTTGACCAAGAATCATATATATACGGAATCAGCCCAGTCGATAGACAAAAGACTAACCCATCTCCTGTCCGATAGTGGCAGTCGCTCGTCGAATATCGAATAAAAGCAAACCCCCGGAACCAAAACCGCATTTTGAATCAGTTCTTTTAATCATCAGAAAACAAGACAGCTGCCAGTTTAAACGCCTCGGCATCTTCCGGGACTTTTTCATACTGAAAATCTGACTGATAGATGTCTATGTCGGCATACCTGGCTGCACGCTTCAGCAGGTTTCCAGTCATCTTTTCTATCTCATTTTCTGATTTGCGATGGCCGAATGTACGCCCCCAGATAGAAACCGTGGTCACGGTTCCATCCTCATGCACATCCGATTTTTTGTTTTCCTGCAGCATCCAGCTATTTGACGCCAGTGTCTGGTCAAACTGTGACCGTTGTTGCTTCGGATTTTTCATATCTTTGCACTTGACCGTCAGCAGCACCTTTGTTTTTGATTTTTTAATTGTTACTTTCATATTTTCAAGCAGCTACGTCCGGTTAGGTTTTTACAGAAAGCTGAATGATGACCACATCTCCATACTGGATGAAACTAATAAAAAACCGACCCCAAAGGGGCCGGTATTGTTTTAAGCCCAGAGGGCATGGTTTACTCTTTTGTTTCGCATCAAAACGCTGACATTACGCATCATATGGCAAGCAATACGACGAAAAAGAACTGGCAAAGCCTTTAAACCAGACCTTGCTCAGAGAGCAAGGTTTTTTTAGAATGTAATAAAAATATCATCACTGGTGATGCCATCGGTATGAAATGGGCTGATGATTTTATGGAAGGATGTCTTTCACAAGCATCAAAACAGGCTCGACGATATACCGTACCTGATCCACACTGTGAAAGCTGAAGCTTATGGATACATACCGGAAGAGTATCATGAGTTGGCGGCCGCCTCCCTGTCTGAAGCGGTTAGTTTAGTCACAGGCGCCTTTCGAAGCTGGGCTTCAGAAACATAGCCACAAACAACCAATCAAGATGGGAAAGAACGACTTAATCCACCATCAGCTCGCACTCGATAAGCCGATTCCCATCCTGATCAAATCCGGTGATGCTCTGAAGACGGATGGGAAAATCAGTTCCGGCCTTGTTAACCAATTTCACTTGACAATTCTGCCTTTCCAACAACTCTAACACTTTTTGACAGTGCTGATAAAACAGCTTTTTATATTCACGTTTGATATACCTGAATATTTTCGTTTTTATCAGGGTTTCCTTATCAACACCTAAAATGTCAGCACAAGCTTGATTTCCCTCTACAATATATCCAAAGCTGTTTATGGAAAACCTGCCGTTTCCTGTCGGTTTTTTAAACTCTCCCATAAAAATCACCTATTTTTCAGCTTGCGGTCTGTTATTTTTAATGAAGTGAACATTGGCGTACCGCTTCTCGATGAATCATTTTGCGTTTCATAAATTATATCGACTCATCCCAACACAGAATGTATCGGATATTCAAGAAAACAGTTTCTTTATTTCATCCAACTTACCTTGATCAGCTGATCTGATCAGGTCAATCACACTGTCTCGTTCATCCCCTTCTGATATATTTGTTTGCACGGATAAGAGAGAGCTGACAACAGACACCAGCTTTGATGGAATGATTGGCTTTTCCATTATATGTTGAGGTCTGAGATGAGACTCAAGGGCATTGAGTTCTCTCATATATTTGTTACCAAACGAATCACTCGCATGAGCGGTGATGATAATGATGGGAATGTCGCACCATTCATCACTTTTCTTCAAGTTGCGCAGCAGAGCGACTCCTGATTTTCTTGGCATCATCAGGTCCAGTGTAATCAAGTCTGGTTTACTGCCGGTGATTTTATTCAGTGCATCCAAACCATCAATTGCATCATCGACAGAAAATCCGGCCTCTTCTAAGCAAGCGCGCACAAATATTCTAATATCCGGTTCATCATCTACGACCAGTACTTTTTTTTCTGAAGCGTGTACCATTTTTTCTCCTTTTTTTGAGGGGCTGGCAATCGAAAGGTGGCAACCATTGACAAAGGGTTATAAAAGTCTGAAACATCGTTCTTTCGTTCCTCATCCAATGTCACATCTGGATGAAGGGGGTGTGAGACATGGCATACAGTTGACAGTACACCATGGCAATTAAACCAGGCAGCTGATACAGCAACTGGTTTATTGAACCCCTTCCAACCGCTTTATGACTTCAATTTACCCATGGCCTTTGTCAGTTCCAGCATCACCCCTAATCCTGCCTTGATCTCACTATCGAAACCAGCAGTCAGCAATTTGCCTATGCCAGCACTCTTGACATTTTTCAGATCAAGATTCTGAGGAATTCCCATCAGTTTTTCAATCAGCTCGACGGTCTTTGGGTCATTTAATTGTTTAGCAAGACCAATCATGACTACAAATCCATCACCAATAGCGTCAATGTCTTCACCGCTATAGGCTTTAGCAACTTTCGCTCGAACATCCAAAGCGGATACGATAATCCTCAGAACACCTCTTTTTTCAAGATCATCCAGATAACCGATTAACTGGGGCACAGCTGACTTAAGCAGCGGTTCGACATCCTGAATAAACTCGATGACATTGCCCAGTTGCTTCAGGCTATAATGAATGTTATTGGTGGATCTCATCACCTGTTTGATCAATTCAAAAAATTCACTCAAATCAAAGCTCGAACCGACATCAAGGAGTTCATTGATCAACATGGCCATGCCCTGGTTCATTATGGGCATCAAATCATCTTTGAGTTCCTGATTCCTGAGCACCGGTTTAACCAAGGGTTCGAGCTGTGCTTCTATATTGCTGATTTTCTCCAGTATTAATTCTTCATTATTCATGATTTTCTCCGCAGCTGGCTACTTACTTCCGTTTGACATCACCCTTGGCTGATGTTTGCCAGCCATTATCATTTGAGGTTCAATTGGTAATTCCTGCCCAGTTAACAATAGGTTCCAGTAAACCCATTTAAACATCATTTTTCCCCAGTAGTTAAAAACACTCTCGCCGAGCAGCTCAAATGGACCTAAGCCTGGAAACGGAAATTTCCCCGGAAGTGGTTCAGTTTTGTAGTTAAAATCAATCAGAAATGCCTTTTCATTTCCAGAGCAGATAAAACAGGTGGAATGGCCATCAAAAGCTGCTTTTGGTTCCTGACCCAGAATTTCAAGTGTCAGATTCTCTGCCAGAATTTCAGCTTCAAAGTGAGCAACTGATCCTGCTTTTGAGGTGGGAACGTTTGTCGCATCTCCAACAACGTAAATACTTTCGGCCTGTTTTGCCCGTAAAGTCCCATGTTCTGTGATCACATAACCCGCACCATCCCCAAGCCCTGAATCATCAACATATTGTGATCCCATATTGGGCATTGTGGAAACCACCAGATCGTAGTTCACTTTATCACCTGTGTGTGATTCCAAGAACTTTTCTTCTTGATTAACCACTGCAAGATCCCAGTTAACAGTGGTTTTGATGTCTCTGGCCAATGCCTGTTCTGCCAGGATTCCGGTGGCGATCGGTTTGGTGAAAATGCCATCTTGAGGGGTCACCAGTTCGATCTCGATCTGATCCCGGGTGCCCTGTTTTTTGAAAAAAGAGTCTGCCATGAACAGGAACTCAATGGGAGCAACCGGGCATTTGAATGGCACCTCAGGGATGCAGAAAACGAGACGTCCGGAAGTAAATGTCTTCAGTCTCCCAAAAAGAGCCTCTGCTGCAGGCAAAGTGTAAAAAGTGTGAATATCTGATTTTACATCCGGCTTCCATTTTTCCAAGCCTTCAACCTCTTCGGGTGCAATTTTGCAACCGGTAGCAACAACGAGCCAATCGTAGCTGTACTTCCCTTTTTTACACTCAACCACCTTTTTATCGGTTTGCAGACCCACAATCTCATCCAGCACAAAATTTACACCTTTTGGAATAAAGTCTCTTTTCGGTTTCATGCAGTCTTGTGCGCTATATATACCAAAAGGGATGAACAACCAGCCAGGTTGATAATGGTGAATATCATCATTATCAATAATTGTTATATCCCACTCACTAGGACTCAGTTGTTTGCGCATTTTCGCAGCAACCATGGTTCCACCAGCTCCGGAACCTAAAATCACCAGTTTTTTCATGTAATCTCCTTGGCTTGTTTTTTGTTATGCACCAGTAGCAAACGAATAGCCCATAAACCGATTGCACAATTCGGTTGGTCAGTCCAAATTAACCAATTTAAAGCTATAATGAAAAAATACGTACTCAAAAAACATCAACTAACTCGTCAGGTTTCATGAACCTGTCACTAACCTTCTTGCCATCTGTATCAGTTTGTCGTGCTCAATGGGTTTCCCAATAAAGCCTTCCGGATCAGGATAACCGTCCAATTGTTTCTTGATGACGCCAACTGAATCTCCGATGGCTGTAACAAATATTATTGGAATAGCATTTAGTTCATCGTCATCTTTCAATATCCGGTAGGTTTTAATTCCAGATTGTTCCGGCATGGTGATGTCCAAAGTAATGATGTCTGGTTTTTCGACCTTGGCAACTAATAAGGCACTATTCCCATCTTCTGCAGTCACAGTTTCAAAACCGTGTTCCCTGAAAAGAGCGGTTAAGTAGATTAGGACATCCTCTTCATCATCAACTATTAACACTTTGTTCGTTATACTCATTTTTTTTGATTAACGAAAAATAACCGATTTGCGTATGTCCTTGATAATGCGGTTCATATAAAACAGAATGAGATCACTCCGGTTTCTTACCTCGCTTGTTCCGTGCGTCATGAACCTTTATCTCTTGTTCGGCGATTCTTCTTATTTTATAGGCGTCATCTCTGAGAATTCCAAAGAGAATACCACATCCATTGTCCGTCCGAAAAAGATCTCCATGGTCGGCTAATTCAAGCATTTCATAACAAAGGTCGATGACTCTATGCAGATTTTTATCAATCAACTCTTTTTTACTCTCAGTCATTTCACAATGTTTTTAAACGGTTTGAGACCCGAGTCTGCTAAAACTAATTATTTAACGGTTTCTCTTTCAGCATGAAACATGCCAACTGGCTGGAGAACAGTTATGGGTGATTTAGACTTATATATCATTGCCTTGCGGTGATGTGTCAGAAAAACACCTTTTTTGTGTCCAGGGATAATATCTTCAGTAATTATGGACACTTTTTGATGAGGCTGATTTTAGGCTGGGAATTAATCGTTGTATGCTAATAAAAATAGGCTTGAGGGGGTTTGTGATCAAAATGGGGTCGACATGAGTGTCTCACAAAAATGAATTCTAAACACTTTTGAGACACTACTTTTCTTTGCAGAAATAAGGGCCAAACAACACTAATTGATTTGCAACAGTTCAAGCACCCGCTCCGCCGAGGGGATTATGATTCAAAACACGCATGAATCCATCCCTGGAGCTGTTGGAAAACGTCCTGTTTTCCATCGTTTTGAATCATAACCCCCTCGGCTCCGGAAATGTAGTGAGTAGTTACATTGATTTAATGGTTTGGCAAAATAATCAAGGGTGATCAATGCAGGAGTGGCTCGGTTAGATTACAGTCACACTGTATCTATTGATAATTTGAGAGGATAATAATAGTAAGCAGAGGGATTAATTCAAGCCATACGCATCAAGATATCGATACAGTGTCGCACGACTGATATTAAGCTGTTTGGCTGCATTTCTGCGGTTGCCACTTGTTTGGGACAATGCGGTGAGAATATCTTCTTTTTTTAATTTTGGTTGTGGGCCGGGCTTTTTTCTTTTTTTCTTAAGACTGTCCTTAATCTCCGGAGGAAGGTGTTCTAAGCGGATAAGATTGTCATAACATTTAACATATCCATACTCAATTGCATTTCTCAATTCCCGTACGTTCCCGGGCCATGAATATTGTGATAAGGCATCAGTTGCTTCATTTGAGATCGATAGAATATATGAATTCATCTCCTTGCCGATCTGTTCCAGGAAAAATTCAGCCAGCATGGGGATGTCCAGATGTCGTTCCCTCAATGGGGGCAGGTTTATGGGAACGACGCACAAGCGGTAATATAAATCTTTGCGAAACTGTTTCTGTTTTATCATCTGTTTCAGATCACGATTCGTCGCACTGATGACCCTGACATTAACATGAATTTGTTTTTCACCACCCACTTTTTCAAAGGACTGTTCCTGCAAAACTCGCAATAGTTTAACCTGCATAGCCGGTGACAACTCACTGACTTCATCCAGCAGAAGGGTTCCGCCATCCGCTAATTCGAAACGACCTTTTTTATCTTTAATCGCACCTGTGAAGGCGCCTTTAACATGCCCGAAAAGCTCACTTTCAAGCACGCCTTCTGGTAAGGCACCACAATTGATGGCTACGAAAGGTTTATTATGACGCGGCCCTGATTCATGAATCGCTTTTGCAGCCATCTCTTTTCCAGTACCACTTTCGCCCAATAAAAGAACTGACGCTTTAACAGGCGCAACCTCTTTAATCTGGTCAAATACGGCCATCATCAGGGGGTCTTTTCCAACCAGATGGCCAATTGAATGATGATGCTTAACTTTGTTTCTTAATATCTCCAGTTCTGTAACATCCTTAAAGGACAGCAAAGCGCCAATATCAAACATATTCTCGTCAGGCAGCGACATTATTGACATACTCAAATTTCGTTTACGCCCATCCTTTTTAATAAAATCGACTGACCTTTCTGAGACTGTGCGTTTATGTTCAAGTGTCGTTGTCTCACAATACTCGCAATCCCCGCCACAAAACCTGCCTGGGAAAACCTTGTGACAGTCTTTACCTAATACTTGCTCCCGCTTATAACCCGTAATTGTTTCCGCGGCCTTATTGAAGAAAAAGATAATTCGGTCCTTTGTGTGGGCCATGACCCCATCCAGCAGATTGTCCAATATCGCCTTCAAATTGTGTTTGATATCAAACAGTGCTTTTAACAACTCAGAGTTAAAAAGTGTCTCAAGATTGTCATGGATTATTCCCCTTGCTTTTGATATTGTTTGTCGCGCTTCCTCCTTTGATTGGGCAAATTCCAGGGAAGGCACCTCCCAGTGAATATATGGTATCATGGCGGGGGGGGACAATTCTCGAAATAGATCTGAATCACCCACCGTAATGATCAAATCAAACATGTATAGTTCAACGCTTTCCATTGTGGGAACAGAAGTTGCGGGTAGTCCTCTCCGGCTCTCTTTGATCACTGACTCCGCGGCAAAAGACAGGTCGGTTCGCTTCAGAGTCGCACACATCACATAGACTGACTCTGGATTAATCTCTTTTGTTAACTCTTCCGCGATTGATTGGTAATTATCATTTCCTGAACTGATAAAAAGAATTAAAAACTTTTGACCAACTTTGTTCATAGTGTCTCAAATTACGTTTCTTTTTTAGAGAAAAAGCTTTTTGACGGTACCATCTCTTGTATCTTTGGTAACCGGTTTTTGGGTAAAATGACACGAAACGTTGAGCCTACAGCCAGCTCAGAATCAAGTTCAATAATCCCACCATGTTGCTGAATATTTTTTTTAGTAACTAGCAGACCCAATCCCGTTCCGCCAAGTCCTTTTGTGGTGAAAAAATTAGTGAAGACCTTTTTTTTAACTTCATAGTCCATTCCGATTCCATTATCAGTTACTTCGAAGATGATCATGTCGTTTTTTTCCATCGTGCGCATGACTATTTGACCCCGTTCTTCGCTGTCACTTATTTGACACGCATCAATCGCATTGCCAATCAGGTTGGACAGGGCTTCATGTATCTTAGCGCCGTCCAGCGGTACCACCGAAATATCCTTTTGGTAGTCACTCTTGATATCAATCTGCAACAGTTTGGCTTTGATCGAATACATATCCTCCACATCCCTGGCTATTTCATTGGGATCACAGTGTTTTGCATTGATCTCCTGTCCTCTGGAAAAATTTAGAAACTCTTTTACGAACAAGGAAACTCTTTTTATATTCCGATTGAGCATTTCCATGCCAGTTGTAATCTGATCTGATACACCTTTTTTCAATCCCAGGTTCAGCAGATAGATTCCTCCCTCCACACCGGTTAACACATTTTTTATGCCGTGTGCCAAGCCTGCAACAGTTTGTCCAACGGCTGCCATCCTTTCTGTTTCCAACTTTTCCATTTCGAGAGTCTTGATCTCCTGAAGGTCTTGGACCCAAAATGCTTTTCCGACAACTTTACTGTCAACGCTTAAATTCATCCCTACCAACCTTACGGGAAGAAATTTATCAGTGACCGTCTTTACCAGAGTTTCCAGCAGGTAAACCGGACCGGATTGCACGGCCACCTGGTCGAGAAAATCTTCAGGAAACATAATTGAGAGGTCTTTTTCTTTCAGGCTTAATGGATCTCTAATCTCAAGAATATCAACTGCTGCCTTATTAACAATCGTCGCAGAACCTTTTTTATTCGTTATGATAATTCCATCCAGGGAAGCTGAAATCATCGTCTCCATCAGCTTATTCGACAGCTTCAACTCATCCTTTAATTCAAGAATTTGAGTAATATCAACCGCCATTTCCAAAATGTATTCAAAGTTTCCATTCTCAAGGTCGTAAGGAACGGCTGTCACATGCAACTGTACTTCTCTGCCATGTTTGTTCCTGACCGTTGAATGACCGGAATGGATCTGACCATCCTCAAATGTTCGATTCGCAGTACAATCCATGCATTTACTATCTCTCGACTTCAACGCGGAATAGCAATAGCTGCCTTCAACATCACCAAACATATCCTTGGCTCTTTTATTGGCCCGTACGATTCTATAGTCTTTGCCGATGATGAATAAATTACAAGGGACCTCTTCGAACAGTACCTGATATTCCTGCTTAATCTGTTCAGCTTCAGTGATATCAGTGGCCATTTCGATCAGGAAAGGGATACTGCCATCATCTTCGATGACAGGAATGGTATGTTTAATATATCGGGTCAGCTTGCCTGACTTATCATATCCCACCTCTTCATTAACCCGGGGTTTACCATCTTCAAATGCGGCCGCACCTTTACATGTTTCACACATCGATTCACGGTTTTTATAAACCCGATAGCACTTTTTACCTTTCCAGGCCCCAAACATCTGTTCAAAAGCCTTGTTCGCCTTGACGAGATTAAAATCTCTGTCGATAACGGCAGTTGACATTGGGATAATACCAAAAAGATTATTCTGGACCCATTTATTGATGTTTATCTTTTTTTTTCTGAACATGACGGCTGCAGAGTTTGGTGTTTGCCTGGCCACAATGAGTGTAACGCATTATTTGAAAGTTGTGGGTGGGCGAGCTATTAAGTTGACTGCAAAGCGAGTCGAAAATATCAGATGAACCTACTGCAAAATTCTAACCGGATAACAGAGTCGATCAAAAATAAGTGTTTTTTTAAACAAGGTCACTCGATTTGATTTTTTAAATCTACCAACCGGGAATGAAATGGGACCAGTGGAACACACTGACCCATCCAGATGCAGATACAATAACGAAGAGTTGGAAAAGGGGGCAGGAAAACAGCTTTCGCTGTTATGATTCGATAAGTCCTTTATTCAGCAGAACCTGTCGCAGGGATTCGACGCGCTTCCGATTGACACCAAAGTCTGACTTGCCAAGACGGGATGCTGACCTGATATCGATAATGCCTGTGGTTGGAGTCAGCAGTAGTTCCAGATCGTCCACAAATCGAAAGATCAGGCTTTTGCACTCCATATGCAGATAAACATCTGTTTTGGTAATCATCAGGCAACGCGGAAAGGAGTCAATTGTTTGCAGGAGCTGCGACCAGATTATATCTGATTTGCCTTTTACATGAAAAGGTGCGATCTGGTGTTCCTGATCCTGGACCGTACTGGATACACAATTTGGACTGTCCGGGCAATTGGAAAGCTGCTGATTGTGCACACCAACCGTATCAGGTTTTCTATCTGCACAACTGCTCAGTGTCATCAGAATCAGCGTCCCGCTAATAAACATTTTTAAAACCATCGTTGAATGCACGTTGATCTCCTTGGTTAAATACCGGCTCTGTTTTCAGAAAATAGAAGAAGAGACATAACTGTTCATCAAGGTTTCGGCTCAGTGACCGCATTGACGAGTGTCCCAATTTTCTCGATCTCAAGTTCCATGAGGTCACCCTGTTTCAGATAAACGGGTGGATTTCTCGTATATCCAACGCCCCAGGGAGTGCCGGTAAGGATAATTGTCCCTGGAATCAGGGTTGTATCCTCAGAAAGGTAGGATATGATCTGAGCCACAGAAAAGATCATATCGGATGTATGGGCCTGCTGCATCACCTCACCGTTCAACCGGCACTCAAGGTTCAGATTCTGGGGATCAGCAATTTCATCAGGCGTCACCAGGCAGGGTCCAATGGGACAAAAAGTGTCGTAGCTTTTGCCTCGGACCCACTGTCCATTACCAGCATGGCCCTGCCACCGCCTGGCAGAAACATCATTGGCTACGGTGTAGCCGGCCACAAAGTCCAGCGCATCGTCCACTGAAACATTTTTAACAGATTTTCCGATAACAACGGCCAGTTCAATTTCATAATCCACTTCCGGTTTTTTCCTGGCGCAGAGCGGAATCTCGATAGGATCATTGGGATGTGAGGCGGACGCAACATTCTTCATGAACAGGGTCGGATAGATCGGTAGTTCCAAACCTGTCTCTTTGGCATGCAGGTAGTAGTTCAGGCCAATGCATAGAATATTGGTGGGCGCTACGGGCGAAAGTAGTTTTTTCACCGGAACCCGGCGCCCGGTATCTGTCAGTGAGCCATAGATCTCCCCTTCCAACTGATTTGCAGATCCATCCTGATAGTCACAGCCCAGTACTTCAGTGTTCTGATCATTAATAAAGCGAATTATCTTCATCATTTCTCCTGGTTTTCATTATTTCCAGCAATGTCGGGTTAGATTTTTGCAAAACGAAAGCTGAATGCTGAAACCTGGATCGAGCTTAGAAGGATTTATTAGATTTTCTTAGTTTAGCGTAGCGAAAATAAGCCATGTTTGAGCGAGGCAGGCGAGTTTGGCGGTTTTTCGTGAAGCAAACTTAGCAAATCTTTAGATCCTTATGCGCAGAGACGGGTTTCAGCATTCAGCTTTCTGCAAAAATCTAACCCGACAATACTGCATTATATCATTATTATGAGCCTTTTTAATGATTTCCGGCAAGGAAGTAAACCAAATCTTCAACAGACGATCTTTGCGGGGATTGGGATCCTTTTTCATTCCTTCAATGAATCAGCATGATTGCTTCTCAAAGGACCGCCATTATTTTGATAGCCGCATAATGTTGGCATAACCATCTGTTAAAGCACATCACAGAGCTGAAAGAGACAGAGGGTTCCCTGATCAAGTAGAGCAGTAGTGCTTTGAAGTTATGAAACATTATATTCTTTCTGTCTTAGATCACCTTATTTATCATCTTTCCTTTTATTACATATTGCAGAAAACAGAAAATAATAGCATAATTCTCATACATTAAGCTAACCTGTTGTCGCTGTCAGCAGTTGAATCGTTTTGTTGTGAATATTCAGTATGCGCTCCATCGAGGGGACCATGGCTCAAAAATTACTTGGCATTCTGTCTGCAAAATGTCCACTCTTTACGGGACTTTTGCGGACAGATTATGTCAAGTTATTTTTGTACGATCCTTATGGAAGTTGGCATACTGATCGGGCATATCCGACTGATATAAGCCCTAAATTTTATTAAATAACACTAAATATATGGGCCACGATGAAACTTTCATCAAAATGTCGATACGGAGTCAGGGCAGTTCTTGAAATTGCCCATAATTACGGATTACGACCCACCAAGAGACGGGAAATTGCCGCCAATCAGGAATTGAACGATTCTTATTTAGAGAACATCCTGCTTGATCTGAAAAACAAAGATATTATTCTGGCTTTACGAGGAGCAAAGGGAGGCTTTGTTTTAAGGCGAGCGCCTGAAGAGATCACGATGCTGCAGATTGTTGAATCATTGCAAGGATGTCTTTCTCCTGCCGAGTGCCTGACAATGCCAGATCTTTGCAACCGCGTCGAAAGATGTGTTACTCGTCCAGTATGGCAAAAAGTAAAAGAGGCTCAAGAAGATGTTTTAAAAAATATTACAATCCGTGACTTGCTTAATCAAGAAAAAGAGCTTCCTAAAAAACCGGAAAATTCCTTCTCTATTTGAAAACCATCCACTTTCTAATCAACCCGGGATGCCCCGTCATTTTTCTTGTTGCGGCATCTTTTCGAGAGACATTATTTTGAACAAAGCGACCCCAGCCGCATTTGAGAAAGTAGGTCGCCCTCAAATGCCAGGCGAGAAAAAAAATATCCCGCCCTTCTATTATCAGTTGAGTCAGGAAGAAATTCAACAGAGAGGTACGGAAGCCAAAAGGAAACTTGGAGACGATTTATTAATCCTCTGCCATCATTATCAACAGGATGGAACATTCTGGTTCGCTGATGTTTCAGGAGATTCCCTATATCTTGCTCAGCAGGCAGCAAAAAGCACAGCAAAATACATCATCTTCTGTGGTGTGCATTTCATGGCAGAAAGCGCAGATATTATCACCCATGAAAACCAGACTGTATTGTTGCCGGACCTTGAAGCCGGATGTTCTATGGCTGACATGGCTGACACAACAACTGTCGAAAAAGCCTGGGATTACCTGGCGAATATCTGTGGTGATCAGAGCATCATTCCCATCACTTATATCAATTCTGCCGCTACCCTGAAAGATTTTTGTGCCAGACACGGTGGTACAGTTTGTACCTCTTCGAACGCACACAAAATTCTAAAATGGGCGCTTGATCAAAATAAGCGGGTGCTGTTTTTCCCAGATCAGCATTTGGGAAGAAACACAGCAAATGCATTGCAGGTTGAAAAAGACAAGATTTGTCTTTGGCAGCGTGATCTGAGCGATGGCGGATTGTCTGATCAGGATATTCGGGATTCTAAAGTGCTTTTGTGGGATGGATACTGTTCTGTCCATTGTCGATTTACCAGTGCACAGATTGAAGCAGTCAGAAAACGGATTCCAGATGTCAAAGTGATTGTGCATCCGGAGTGTCCTGAAGAGATCGTTCAGGCTGCAGACTACTCAGGGTCAACAAATAAGATTATCGATGTCATCTCTGAGAGTGCACCTGGTTCAAGTTGGGCTGTTGGTACCGAGCTGTCTCTGGTGAATCGAATAGCCAGACAAATGGCTGAGGAACAGCAGAAGCACGTTGAATGTCTGAATCCGACTTCCTGTACCTGCTCTACAATGTACCAGGTTTATCCAGGCGATGTTCTATGGGTTCTCGAGAATCTGGTCGATGGAAAAGTGGTGAATCGGATTAACGTGGCAGAGGACATAAAACTCGGGGCAAGACAGGCTTTGGAGAAAATGCTGAAACTTAGCAGCCAGGCCTGACGTCACCGCGATACCCTTTGTTTCAGGACTTTATTGAGATTCAAAGGTCCACAATGGGTTACAATTAGAAAAAAAAGAGTCGAACATCAGAAAGCAGAAGGCCAATGACCATTATTATTCCTAAGCATTATCATGCCAAAGCAGCATTGGAGTCTACACACATTGACTGCATATCCATTGAAAATGCTGCCAAACAGGATATAAGACCCTTAAGAATTGGAATTCTGAATATTATGCCCAATGTCCAAACCTATGAGTTCAATCTGCTTTACCCTTTAGGGAAATCAATCTTGCAGATTATTCCCGTCTGGATAAAGCTGAGTATGCATCAATATCATTCATCCAGCCAGGAGCATTTAAACGATCTGTATGTGACGTTCAGAGAGGCGATTCACGATAGACCGCTTGATGGTCTGATCATCACAGGAGCACCCGTCGAAGAACTCGGATTTGAAGAGGTCCAATATTGGGATGAGGTTGTCAGTATCATAGACTTTGCCAGAAAAAACATTACATCCACTCTGGGGATCTGTTGGGGAGGGATGGCTCTGGCAAAGACGATTGGAATTGAAAAAACGCCTTTTGAAACAAAGTTGTTTGGCGTTTTCAACATCGATAATATAATCCCGGGACACCCGATCACAGGAGACCTTGACGATGTATTTCAATGTCCGCAAAGCCGCCATTCGGGATACCCCGATGAATTGCTCGAACTGGAGAGAGATAAAGGGAATCTTAACCTCTTAGGCCATTCGGAGGATGCGGGATATGTGATTTTTGAGACGACTGATAGAAGGTTGCTCATGCATATGGGACACCCGGAGTATAATTCCGGTCGCTTGGTTGAAGAAACCTACAGAGACAAAGCAAAAAACCGGACCGATGTTAAAGATCCGGTCAATTTTGATTTTGAGAATCCAGTCAATCGCTGGCGATCCCATAGAAACGAGTTTTTCAGCCAATGGATAAAGTATATCTATCGTGAAACCAGCTACAATTGGACCGGCAGCAAATTTCAGTAAAAAGCGTCTTAGAGTTCTTGCCAGGCCAGGTTATCAATCAATTTATAGCGGCTCAAAAAGAGCCGTACTTAGATACCGTTCCCCGGTATCCGGCAGCAACACCACAATCAATTTGTCCTTGTTTTCTGGACGCTTCCCAACTTCCAAGGCAGCCCAGACTGCAGCCCCTGAAGAGATCCCGCACATCAGGCCTTCCATTTTAGCCAGGCTTTTTGCCGTCTCGAAAGCCTGCTCATTGGTAACTTGTATAATTTCATCCAGGATATCAACATTTAAGACTTTAGGAATAAAACCAGCCCCAATTCCCTGGATTTTGTGCGGGCCCGGACTTCCTCCGGACAGTACCGGGGAGTCAGCGGGTTCAACGGCTATCGCTTTGAATGCTGGTTTTTTCTGCTTGATCGTTTCACCGACACCGGTTACAGTCCCACCTGTGCCGACACCACTGATAAAAATATCAACCAGGCCATCTGTGCTCTCCCAGATTTCAAGTGCCGTTGTTGTCCTGTGAATTTGAGGGTTCGCTGGGTTTTCAAACTGATTCGGTATAAAAGCCCCGGGCGTGTTTTCCAATATTTCTCCAGCCTTATTGATCGCCCCTTTCATACCTTCACTGCCTGGGGTTAGAACCAGCTCTGCACCCAGTTGGCTTAAGAGATTTCTTCTCTCCACACTCATCGTGTCAGGCATGGTCAACACCAGTTTATACCCTTTTGCGGCACAGACCATAGCCAAGGCAAGACCCGTATTACCACTGGTCGGTTCTATAATGACCGTGTCTTTTTTTATCAGACCTTTTTCTTCCGCAGCGACGATCATTGCGTTTCCAATCCTATCCTTCACGCTTCCCAGCGGGTTTCTGGATTCCATTTTTGCCAGGATACGGGCCGCTGTTCCCTCGGCTATTCTATTCAATTCAACCAGGGGGGTGCTTCCTATCGATTGAGTAACATCTGAGTAGTTCTGTTTCATCTTTTTCTCCTTATCAAAACGGAATTTCCGTTCTATGGATTTAGTTTCATCAACGTTCCCTGCCACTTAAATTTTCCGTCTCGTTTTCGCAAAACGCTATTGAGTAAGTAGTTCTTTGGCTCTTCTGCTCCAACAGGCTTCATTGCCAACCGATAGCTACTGATCGTTCCGTATCCGTCATTTTTTTTAAAACTGTCTATCATCAATTCAACGATCGTCTGCCGTTCAATTGGATCTTTAAAGAGAAACTCTGGCAGCGCCCCTTGCCCAAGAAACGCTTCAGCAGAGCAATTAAAATGTCGGGCAGCACTGTCACTGACAATATCAGGCTGGGTTTGCAACAGTGAATCCTTTGAAAGAGAATCAGGAAAGGCCACAAAGATGTAAGGTTCAGCATCATTGATGAAGTCGTGCTCCGCTCTGCGTTCATTAATTATTTTGGCAGTGCGGGTGATAAAAAAAGGTGGAACAAATGGTACCAGAAACAGTAAATAGGCCAGCTCCGGAAAAATACCGACACTTTGTTTGATTATTTCTGTTAAAACCAATATTGAAGTACCAACCGTAAATGTAGCTCTAAGCGGGTTGGATACAATCTTCTCCATTAATCCCTGCATAAAACCGGGCCGACGAAATGCCATATACAACTCCTGAGCTGTCAGCTGCAACAATTAAAAGGGGTACACAAAGCCATCTGTTTTACCGAACCCTGCTTTTTTATCGAGGCTTGTCGTTTGATCTTTTTTACGGCAGGTTGGCACGCTTTTTCTGAGCGAAAGTTTTTAAAAACTGTAAATTCAGGGGGCTGAGCTACCTCATGCATTCTTTTTTCATATTCTTCGTACTGGTTTAAATCAAAGACAGTCCGGTTATTTAACTGCAGAAGATCCGCTGCCGGGGATTGTTCAAGATAGGTATAATGCTTATAAAATCTTTCGCAGTATGCCCCTAAGTCTGGTTCGTTCTGAAGGCTGGATGAATTCAACCCGATCTCAAAAATCTGTCTGGCCTTTTCCGGGAAGGTACTGACCCCGGAAATTGAAGCTTGCTTCAGCATCTGATCCAGTTTGTTGTAATCAGGCATCATCAGATCGATAACCTGCTGGGTGGCTGAAGCATTATAGATAATTGACGTTAAGAGGATGGCTGGAACAGCCCACCACGCTTTCGGTAGACCGTCAATAAATCGGCACTCCATAAATCCTTTGGGTCTGACTTCCGGAAACAGAGTTGTGAGATGAGTTTCCCAATCATCCATGTCTGGATACCATCCGTTATAGCCTGAATCCACCCACTGTTGAAAGCTGAAATTTTTGGTTCTAAAACCAGGGACACCTGAATCATCCGGCAGCAAAATGACGGCAGCCCGCAAAGCAAAATTCAGATATTGTGCCTCAGGGGTTTTCACTTTTTCATTCACACGATGCAAATGGGGAAATCCGGTGCGGCTGTGATCCAGGTTCTGCCATGTTATAGAACGATAGCTTTGGGCTCCGGTCACCCGCCCACCCACAAGAGGAGAGTTTCCAAACAGAGCGTTAAAAACAGGCGCCAGCAGATTAGCGGCTAACCATCTCTGGGCGGCCGTTTTCTGATCTCCAAAATCCAGATTCACCTGTAGCGAGGCAGATAATCTCATCATTTGTTGTCCATATGGCCCCACGGAATTCATATACCGATCCATCGCACGATAACGGGGTTTTCTCATTTTCAACCCTATTTCAGAGACGCCGTACCATGGATTAATCGCGCCATGAAACAGGCTGATACCTTTTTTGCTCAGAATATCGCTGATTTTGTTCACATTTTCTGTCATTTCAATGATGGCAGATCTGACATCATGCCTGGACGAGGAGCTGTATTCTATCTGCCCTCCTGGCTCAAATGTTATATTACCTCCAGCGGTAGAATCAAAAGTCAGCAAGCTTTCATCATCACTGGCAGAAAATGGTCCACTGTTCTGCTGAATATCCTTCAGGATCAGTTCAAAAGTCCCGTTGCCATTGTCGGTCGTAATATCTGCTGGAATCGGTCTGTCATCACCGTTTGCAGCAAAAGGAAACAATTCAAGCTCAAGGCCGACTTTTTCCAGATCCACATCGGTTGAACGATGGAACTTTTTGAAAATACTTTCTTTTAATTGTTCTAGATCCAGCCTGACATCTGTTTTTTGCATCTCTATCCTTAATTGATCGGTCTTATCTACTATAGAAAAATCACTTAACAGTGGACACCCTTCTTTACATCTTTAGGGATCGTTCATAAATAACCACTTTGTCTGTGTAAAACGCCCTGAAAAGCTTTCTTCACAGGATCACCCCTGATACAGCGCTCAATAGCGAATATTGCAACAAAAACTGTTGAGACGCATTATCTTTCTTGCTCCTGTATTTTCATTCTTACTATCTCATCAGCAAAGATAGGGCCAGAAGTATTTCATATCCATTTCCATCCACACTGAATTACGCCTGCGACCAATATAGTAACAAAATAGCGTTCTATTTAATTAACCAAATAAAAATATCCTGCCATAAAAAATATTTTTTAGAGAGAAAACCAGGCAGGAAAATTTGACAGAACACGTTTTACTTCGGGGGTATCCCGGAGAATAACCAACGAGAAATAACTTGACTGGGGAAATTAAAGGATCAGATTCTTGGCAAAATCTGATAATTGATCGATCGTCGCACACTCTACCATCTGGGTACAGATCGGTTCATAATCTGCAACAACACTACTGGGGGAATACCAATACTTCTGTTCTTCAGGATTGAGCCAGATGGTTCTGGCCGCCTTTTCTGCCATTTCCTTCAGGTATTCGACTTTCGCATCGTTGTGGTTATTCAGGCCGTCTCCCATGATTAATAGCGTGGTATCCTTATTGATGATATTCGGATAGGTCCCCAGAAATGATTTGAAAGCACGGCCATAATTAGTCAACTGCCCCATGCCGATATTGTGTTTTAAAACCGCTTTCTGCAAAGCCACTTCCAGAGGATATTTGGTGAAAAAATGGGATATCTCAAAGGTATTGCGGATAAAGACAAATGAGCGGATTTTAGAAAACCGGTTTTGCAATCTGTATAATAACAAAAGCATAAACTGCGCGGCAAAGGCAACAGACATCGAAATATCGCACAACGCAACAATTTTTCCCTTTTTGCGGCTGGGGGATTTCATCCTGACCTTAAAGGGTATGCCGCCATATTTCATGGAAGACCGAATGGTGTTCTTGATATCAATGTGCCCTCTTGAGGCTCTTTTCTTCTGACGGGACAGTGCATCTTTCAACTTCTGGGCGATTTTCTCAACTTCTCCCTTTACCTTTTCGTGCTCATCCAGGGTCATTTTGTCAAAACTAATGGTGGATATGGACCTTTGTCTTTCCCAGGGCAGCAGGTGTCGTCGACCGTGCCCACTAATAGGATCTTGTTTGAGGAGGTTGGCGGCCTCTTTGAGGTGCTCTTTCAAAAAAGCGCTCAGGGTTTCTCGTTGTTCTCTGGGCATATGGTAAGATACAGCAGCGAAATCTTCTGCTGCATCCACCATGAGGTTAATTCTTTTAATAATCTCCTTGCGGACCTCTTCTTTGCTCATCCCGATACCAGAGGCCACATCATTATATACGGGCCGAAATGGTTTCGCGTCCCCAACATTTTCCATCAGGCCCAGCACATCGCCTTCTATATAATCTGCGATCACCTTTGACACATAATCATCTTCCTTGCGGACTTCTTTTACGAATTCATCTACCTGCATGCGAAAGGTTGTATCTTCATGCTCAAACTCCAGCGGGGTTTTATCTTCAAAAAATCGCTTGAAATGTTTGGCAAATTTTTCGCGTTCTCCGATATTCTGAACCAGGCAGGCTTCCAGAGCTGAATAAAACTGATCTTTTTTGAGCGGATTGATCCATTCGAGTGAGGAAATGGTGTTATGCAGGGCTGAGGTGGAGACGTGGAATCCTTCATATCTCAGATAGTTAACAAACTGAAGCAGCATGTTGGTCATGAAACCTCTCTCAGAACCTTGTCCGCGGCTTCCATAATCTGATCCATATCGGTTTTATACTTACTGATAATTCCCAGTGTTTTTTGCAGGTCATCGGGCGTTATATCTTCAACTTGCAGCGTCAGTAAAGCACTCGCCCAATCCAGTGTTTCGGATATGGAGGGTTTTTTCTTAATCTCCAGCTTTCTAATTTCATGAATGGCTTGAACCAGTCTCTGCACCAGTTTTTTTGAGGCCTGCGGAAATTTTGTTTCGACTATTTTTACTTCCAACTCCTGTGACGGAAAATCAATGTACAAATTCAAGCACCTTCTTTTGAGAGCATCACTCAAATCTCTGACATTATTTGACGTTAAAAACACAACCGGGATCGATTTTGCTGTCTGAGTTCCCAACTCCGGAATTGTTATTTCATTTGTACTCAGTATTTCCAGCAGATAAGCTTCGAATTCCGGATCGGATTTATCCACTTCATCGATTAGTAAAACAGTTCTTTTTTCGGATCGAATGGCCTTTAAAAGTGGACGGGGAAGTAAAAAATGATCAGAAAAAAATGCATCTTCAAGCTTAACCAGTTTTTTAATTGATTCATTCAAGTCGTCAGCAGAACCAATCACTTCGCTGATTTTCTCTTTTAAAATCTGTGTATAAAGAAGTTGCTTGGCATATTCCCATTCGTAGATTGCCTTGGTTTCATCCAGCCCTTCGTAGCACTGCAGCTGAATCAACTCCAGCTTCAAAGCCTTTGACAAAGATTTTGCCAATTCGGTTTTACCAACACCCGCCGGACCCTCAACCATTATCGGGCGCTGCATCTTGATAGCGAGATAGACAATAGTAGATATTTCTGTCGAACTGATATATCCCTGGTTTTCTAAAGCTTGGGAAACATCCTCAACAGATTCAATTTTAACTTCCATAATAGCGTGACTAAGTGATAATCCCAAATCCTCACTTCCCTGCATACATTACCAATCCCCCGCAGGGGAACCGAATGGGAGAGTTTTTGGGTTGTTCTAATTAAAGATTCGGCACTTCTTTCAATAAAGAAGGCCGATTCCAATAAAAATATGGGTGTGAAAACATCTCACTAAATTCATGTAGCTGACTTTACTTACGAAATACTCTGTACACAAAGGTCGAATAGGCTAAAACAATCGGCATTCCGATGAGAGCGATGACCAGCATCGCAAATAAGGTCCTCTGGCTGGACGCGGCATTATAAATATCCAGACTGTAATCAGGTATCAGTGCCGGGACCATATTGGGAAAGATTGTCGCACCTACAATCAGAAACATTGCCACGATTATCAGAGAAGAGGAGAGGAAGACACGAAAGTTGGCTTCTCTTTTCAGAAACCGGGGTACCAGAATCACACCTGCCAGAAGTAAAACAGTCGCCAGATACCCCCAAAAACTGCTGAATAGAAGCCCTATTTTTGAATAATCTGTCATTGCTGTGATAACAGTCGTCAGGACGGTGAAAACGATGAACAGAAGCCAACTTTTCCTGACCCAGGACTGCGCAGACACATAAAGATCCTGGTCCGTTTTTAAAAGCAGGTAGGCGGCTCCCTGCAGGCTGATCATGAGCACGCCTGTCAGCCCGACAAAAAGCGGGACCGGGCGTAACAGTGTAAAAAATGATCCGGTAAAATTCATTTCACCGTCCAGCGGAATACCAATAAAAATATTTCCCAACGCCACACCTAACAGTAAGGCAACCACCAGACTTGATATGGAGAACGCCTTATCCCAAAAGTTTTTCCAAGCCTGAGAATCCACCTGGTTTCTGAACTCAATGGAAAGGGCCCTGAAAATCAAGCCAACCAGCAAGAGTATCATCGCTATATAAAAACCACTGAAGACGGTTGCATAGACATGTGGAAAAGCAGCAAAAATAGCACCCCCGCCAGTCAACAACCAGACTTCGTTCCCGTCCCAGAATGGTTCAATTGACTCACGCATGGCATTCTTGTCCGCTTCTTTTTTGGCAAAAATTTGTAGAATCCCGACCCCCAGATCGAAACCATCCAGAATCGCGTAGCCAACCAGTAAAAAGCCAATTAGAATAAACCAGACTATATTTAGATCCATCTTTTCTCCTTCATGATTATATCCGTTATTAATTTCTCATTTCAATATTTTATCTATTGACTGGCACATCTAAGGGTCGGCTCAAAAATTACTCAAGTGTTTCCCATTGATGAAAAGGAAACACGTTGCTGTGGCATTCTGTCAGCAAAATGTCCGGTCTTTAAGGGACTTTTACGGACAGCTTAGGCCAAGTTATTTTTGGACGATCCCTGATCAAGCTGTTAGTATCCTGTCTGAGCCAAATCGGGTCCTTTTTTCATCTTTTTTGATATCAGAAATACAAACAATACGAAGATAACGAGATATAATCCACTGAAAAGAATAAGGGAAAACAGGATTTCACCCGCCGAAACCACGGTCGAGATGGCATCAGCAGTTCTTAACTCATGGTAGACAATCCAGGGCTGTCTGCCAACCTCTGCAGCAATCCAACCCATTTCATTGGCAATAATGGGCAGCGGCACAGAATACAGTAAAAGCGTCAGGTACCACTTACTTTTATCAAGGATCTCCTTCCAATAAAGGTAGATTCCGATCAAAGCCATCATGATAAAATAAAAGCCGAGGCCCACCATGATACGGTAAGAGAAAAACGGGATCATAATCGGTGGTTGATCCTCTTTTTTGAATTCGTTGAGGCCTTTGATCTCAATATCAGTGTCAAATCCCACTAAAAAACTGAGAAGACCCGGAATACTGACTTCATAGTCAATGGTCTGTTCTTCTTCATTGGGGATCCCCATCAGAACCATGGGTGCGTTTTTCCGGGTTTCAAACAATGCTTCAAAAGCGGCCATTTTTTCCGGCTGTGTCTGGCTCACTTGAATCGCGTGTACATGCCCCAGTTCAATCTGCAGGGCGGAACTGACCAGAGCGAATATCAATGCAATTTTAATTGATTTTTTGGCAAAATCCAGATGTTGTTTCTTGAGGAGAAAGTAGGCACTCAAACCTGCCACAAAAAAAGCGCCGGCTATCCAACCTCCGACAACGGCATGGGTAAATCTGGGGATTGTGGATGGATTAAAAACGGCTGCAAAAAAGTCAGTCAGTTCAGCTCTGCCATTTACGATGGTATAGGCGGTTGGTGTCTGTTGCCAGGAGTTAGCTGCAATGATCCAGAAAGCCGAGAGTATAGAGCCGAGCGTGACAAACAACGACGACATAAAATAGGTTTTCTGAGAAACCTTTTTCTTTCCAAAAACCAATATCCCTAAAAATGTTGATTCCATAAAGAAAGCGAACACCCCTTCCGCTGCCAAAGGTGCCCCGAATATATCCCCTACAAAGCGAGAGTATTTCTCCCAGTTGGTTCCAAATTGAAACTCCATCACGATCCCGGTGGCAACACCAATCGAGAAGACAACAATAAGAATACTGATCCAGAATTGGGCGATTTTATCGTAGAGCTCATTTTTTGTCTTGAGATGCAATCCAAGAAAAATAGAAATCAGTGCAGTCAGCCCCAACGTAATTGGGGGGAAAATATAGTGAAATCCGATGGTGACTGCAAACTGGATTCTTGCTAGCAAAACAGCGTCCATGACCGTTTTCTCCAATAAAATTTCGATATCGATTCAGTTCTATTTTACACACTTTAAGGTGTCTTCAAGAAGAGATTTTTAAAAAATGGGGAACCTGAATCCCTCAAAATTATTCATCCCAAAGCTGCTGCATTCTCAAACAGGTCTGAGGGAATCACCGCCTCAGTCCAGGAATGGGCTTGTTCTCCCGGTTTAGATGTAATAATTCTGGCTTGAGGTTCATGTTTCATAACAAGGAGGATTGAACCCGAATGATCCGGTTCGATGCGGATGGATAGAGAGATCCCTTTTGTGATCTTAAACGCCCTTTGGTGATCCTAAACGCCCTTTTTCAGACCTAGCTCTCCTTGTCAAAGTCGTCTTTATCGACTCCACAAAGAGGGCATTCCCAATCATCAGGAATATCGGCAAAAGAGGTTCCGGGAGCAACACCGTTATCAGGATCACCCAATTCAGGATCGTATACGTAGTCGCAGGTCGCACAAATATATTTGTCCATTTTTATCTCCTATTTGTTTTTTTCATTTTTTCGTTCTTCTTCAAGCAGTGGATTTTGTGGAAGAATTCTTTCTGGTTCAGCCTGCAGCATTATATTTTGTATTTCAGCAGTTGGTTACTGATAACTTGAATATGTTTCATCTCTTCCTTGATAATATTATCAATCATGGCTTTTCCATGTTCTGCGGGAACCATATCTTTCATCCCGAGATAAAAAACAATCGAATCTTTCTCTGCAATTATAGCGGCTTTTAACACTTCTTCCGGGGATGTTGTGTCGATTTCTTTTTCATAAAAGACACGCGTGTCTGCCAAAGCCTGCAGATAAGCACCTGTTTCTTCATTCGGATCAAACACAACCTCTTCTTTTTCTTTAGCTGTCAACTGGCTTTTCAATTCAATAAAAATCTTTTCATGACCCACTTCCATTTCGGCCAGTTCAAGCAGGAATTTTTTAATCTCAGCACCTGCGACATCGTTGGCTGCTTTTTTATAGAATAGGTAGCCGTTTTTTTCGATCTGTTCGGCCATTTCCAAAATTTCTTTTGCATTAAATTTATGATACATTTCTGACTCCATTGTTGGTAAAACGGCTTCTGTTTGGGTTTTTCTTCTGTCGATTTAGTAATCCCCGGTTGAAAACCGGGGATTAAACGATATTATCCGAAGTATCGTTTCAATTATCCGAAGTATCGTTTCAACAAGCCTGCAAATGCGGATCCATGGCGGGCCTCATCTTTACACATTTCGTGTACAGTATCGTGAATAGCATCGTAGTTCAGCTGCTTGGCCTTGGTTGCCAGGTTTTTCTTGCCCTGACAAGCACCATGCTCAGCTTCAACTCTGGCCTCAAGATTTTTCTTGGTATCCGCCCAGACAACTTCACCCAGCAGTTCGGCAAATCTTGAGGCGTGGTCTGCCTCTTCATAGGCAATGCGCTTGTAGGCTTCTGCGACTTCGGGATACCCTTCACGGTCTGCCTGACGGCTCATCGCCAGATACATACCGACTTCGGTACACTCACCGGTGAAATTGGCCCTCAGCCCTTCCAGAATTTCAGGATCCACATCTTTGGCTACGCCGATTACATGTTCATCTGCCCAGGCAAGAGGCCCGGTTTGTTGCTCACTGAACTTATCAGCAGTCGCTTTACATTGCGGACATTCTGCAGGAGGCTGGTCGCCTTCGTGAACGTATCCACATACTGAACATACCCATTTTTTCATTTTATTCTCCATAGAAAAAATTAAAAAGATTGATTTCACAACAGTAAATCAAAAAAAACAAACTCCGGTTCATTTGAACCAGCCCTTTCTAGCATGTGCCTCTTTCTCCGTTTCTGCCAGTTTTTTTATTTTATAGGCAGAATCGAGCATGACACCGTACAATACCCCACAACCACTGTCTTCTCTCTCAGCGTCGCCTTTGTTGGCAAGCTCAACCATGACATCGGCCAGCTTCAGCGATTCTTTGATATTTTGATCAACCTTCTTCACAATGACACACCTTAAAGAAAAACAGGAAACGATTCACCGCCTTGGGCGGTTAAATGATTTTTCGATAAAAACTACTTCTCTTATATCAAGTAGTGTGCCTCGGAGGAAAATAAACTTGTTAGCCCTGTAATTTCATCTACCTAAACATAAAAGCGAGGGAAATGTCAAAGAATAATTCCAACTTTTTTTTAACAAATCAGAACACATTGTTTCAAGATGAAACCATAGTCATCTTGAAACAAATGCAACTCGTGCCGTAATTATTTGTATTTTTAGAAAATTTTGATAGATGCAGGTGTCTCACAGTCCTTCATGAGACACCTGTGTCTCATGTAGAATCGGGCTGAAGATATTGACTTAGCGACTGGCGGGTAATACCAATTAACCGGGCTGCCACTGTCCTGTTATTCTCGGCTCTTTTCAGCGCCTCATCAACCAACAGCCTTCTGATCTCTTTCATCGAAGGCAGCTGCGAGCCAAACGTCAGCATCGATTGAGTGGTGCTTTTCTTAGTGCTTCCCTGTTTTCCGCCACCGATCGCTTTTCTGAATGTGTCCAACGACATGACACCAGAGCTGTGTTTGCTGACTGCGTCATAGACAAGGGACCTCAACTCTCTGATATTGCCGGGAAAATGATAGGCATTGAGAAGAACATATATCTCGTCCGGGACGGTTGGTTTCTTTTTGTTGAACTCCAAGGCAGCTTTTTTAAGAAAATGTTCAACCAGCAGCGGCAAATCTTCAAGGCGTTCATGCAATGGCGGAATATGGGCCTGATGTGCACAAATTCTGAAATAAAGGTCTTTTCTGAATTCACCCGTCTCTTTCAGTTCGTCCAGGTTCCTGTTGCTGGCAGCAACGATGCGGGTGTCGGTATACTCTGGTTTATCAGAGCCGAGGGGTGTATACTCCCGCTCCTGGATCAGGCGCAATAATTTCACCTGGGAAGCCATACTGAGGTCTCCAATCTCGTCCAGAAACAGGGTGCCTCCAGCCGCCTTTTTTATCTGACCACCGCGATCTCTTTCAGCTCCTGTGTAAGCGCCCTTAATGTGACCAAAAAGGGTATCTGCAAAAATATTGTCGTCCAGTCCTGCCACATTCACCGCCACAAAGTCTCCTTTACGCCCACTCAAGCGGTGAATCGCCTTAGCGATCAAATCCTTTCCAACGCCAGTCTCTCCAGTGATGATAAACGGCTGGGAGCTGTGAGAAATAGCCTCCAGATAATGAAATATTGAGATCATCTCTTCATTTCGTGTCAACATTTCATCAAAGGCATCCGGAGTTTTAAGTCCCTTTTTCTGTTTCCGTTTATGCAGGATGGCATTTTCACTGCGCAGCTCACGGACTTCAACAGCACCGCGGGCGGCAGCCAACAACCGACCGGTATCGACTGGCTTGACGATATAATCAAAGGCACCTTTCTTAATACAAGAGACAATGGTGGAGACATCATCATTTGCGGTAACCATGATCACAGGAACCTGGGGATGGCTCTGGATGATCATTTCAAGCAAGACATCCCCTGTCAGATGTGGCATGGACAAATCCAGCAGAACGAAAGCCACATCCTGCTGAGCCATGGCTGAAAGAACCTCCCGACTGTCGTTGACTGTAATAATATTGGTAATTCCCGCAAGATTGAATGCTCTTTTCATGGCTTTGAGCACTACTTCTTCATCATCAATCAATAGAATCGGCAGGTCGGTTATGAAGGGTTTATTCATTATATCCTCAGATATTTAAAAGTTGTCATTCTGGAAGTAATAAATTGTATTTGAAAGGAGTGTACCATACGCTTCATTTAAAATATGCCCATATATTCAATAAAATAGAAATTTAACAGTTCCTGGGCCTCTGCCCTTTCTCTCTCTTCCACTTTTCGTAGCAACGATCCCCGAAAAGATTCAAGAGGAGAAGGAAACAATCGTGCAGGAGAAACCCTCCCGCAGGGATCCGTTTATTCTGCAGATGTTTCCAGGATTGGTATTCGAATCACGAACATACAGAACTCTTCTGCTTCACTGGTGATTTCAATTTTCATATCGAATTCTTTGACAATCCCGTGAATGATAGACAACCCCAGACCGGTACCGTCACCAATATCTTTGGTCGTAAAAAATGGTTCCATACACCGCTGCACTACCTCTGGCGACATCCCAATACCGTTATCCCTGACTTTGAAAATAACATAATCCTTGTTTTCAGACAGATAAAGACGAATATCAACTTCCATTGAATATTCGTGTCCTGCATACTCATTCTTTTTTTCTACGGCATAACGGGCGTTTGACAGCAAATTTACGACAATCTGCTCAAATTTTTGAGGGTCGACCTCGACCTTGGGAAGATCTTTCTCGATGCTTCGCTTAATTTGAATCTGGTGGATCCTGAACTGTTCATTAAAGAATGAAAGCGCGTCTTCGATCGGCTCTGAGATATCAACCGGGCGTACCAATTCAGATTTTGGGTGGGAAAAAGATCGCATATTCTTGATGATTTTGGCCGCTCTTTTTACCTGGGTAATGATATCGTCTACCGATTCGGATTCTGCCGTGTCAGGCTCCTTGAAATCAAAATACATTTTCAGGCCGTCAGCTGCCAGCCGAATGACAGTCATAGGCTGGTTTAATTCATGGGCCATCCCCGAAGCCATTTCTCCCAAAGCGGACAGTCTTCCTGTGTGAGCTAATTGCTCCTGATTTTCCAACTTCTCTTCAGTAGCTTTATAGAGGCTGATATCGATAATATAACCATGTAGAAATTCAACTTCTCCATCCTGATTTCGTACAAAACGGGTATAATCCAGGACCCAGATTAATTTCCCGTTTCTATGCCGAAGCCTGTATGGCGCATGTTCCAGGTATTCGGTACCATCATTTAAACATTCCGTTTTCTTCTGAATAACTCTGGGCAGGTCATTTTCATCAATAATATCTTTGTACTGGATCTTTTCATTTAAAAACTCATCCGGATGATAACCCAATATATTAGATACATTCGGGGAGACATAGTCGACTGTCCAACTCTCTGTATTTTTCCATTTGAAAACCACAACAACACCTTCCATGAAAAGATCCCGTTCTTCCTTAACAGCCTTCTCAATCTTTTTAATGTTGGAGATATTCAGATAACTCTCAATCACACCAACTCTTTGCCCTTCAACATCATAATAGGGTGCTCCTGTGACAAGATAAGGAACCACTTTTCCTTCTTTGGTCACTGTTTCAATCTCAGCTTCATGTCGTCTGATGCCTGTCTTAATCCTTTGGAGAGTACAATTAACCGTATGGCAGATTGCCCCCCCAAACAGCTCGCTGCACTCTTTTTTCATGATCTCTTCTCTTGACTCACCGGTAATCTCCAGAAGATTGTCATTGACCCGCAGAACATTGTGGTTATTATCGATCACTCGAATTCCAATAGCCGCACTATTAAAGATCTGATCCAATTCGAGGTAGGCTTTATCCAGGCTTTTTTCAATCAATTTCCGCTCATCAATCTCCCTTTTCAACTGCTCATTTGAAGATGCCAGCTCCTCCGTTCGACTCTCAACAATACTTTCGAGATGGTCCCTGTGTTCGCTCAACTGCTGCTCAATTGTTTCTCTGCGCGCAATTTCATTGCTTAATAGTTCGTTTTTAATGAGTAGATCTTTAGTCTGCTTTTCGATCATCAGATTCTGCTCAGCCCCATGGGCCTGCTCCTGTGGAAGCCAGCGTCTGATCAAGATAACAATAATTGTCACAGCAGCGAAAACATTTAAAAGTTTTGGAATAATGACAAAATTGGGTTGAACTAAAAATAGATGCACCTCTTTGGGCAGCAATCCCTGCAGTGATGTATACCAGGCTCCAAAATAGAGGCTCTCAAACAGAGTTCGAAATGCTTCAATCGATAAAATAATCAGCAGCGTTATCGTGAGACTTGTCCTGATCTTTCCGGTACGCAGTCGCGTGAGGTAGAACCAGAGGATATATGACCAGAAAATGATCAATATCCAGTAAGTGATCGGTGTTAAAAGTTTGAAGAATTCCATTTTAGAGTCTTAGCGATGTTATCAATTTTAAGCCGTTAATTCTATCGGGATCTATAATCAGGGTTTATCTGTTTTGTACAAACGTCAGAGTCATCTGCAGAGCCCTGAAAGGTTTTCCTCCAGAGTCGATCAGCAGTATTGTTTTCAATGCCCCTAGACCGTTTTTTATTTTGGGTCATAAACGTATCTAAACAACCATCAACAGCAGTGTTTAAATAGTTTCAATTATGTAATATCATTTCAAATTCCAGGGGGGCTTGTCAAACGAAGTTAAGCTGATAAGAATTGGTTGTAATCTTGCAATTGTCTAAATCAGCACAGCAATGTCCGGTTAGGTTTTTTGCAAAACAAAAGCGGAATAATAAAACCCGTCTCTGCGCATAAGTTCGATCCAGGTTTCATCATTCAGCTTTCTCCAAAAACCAAACCGGACATTGCTGAAATCAGCAGGAAAAGTATTTTTTCACAGTGCAATTTCATGAACAGTTCAGCTCGGTTTTTTCACCGCTGCAACGAAACAAATAGATATCACCCACTGCAAAACTCAAAAAATGAGAGCACAAAATTCAATTCCAAACAAGATTGACAACCGTTATCTAAGATGGCCTGAATTGATTTCTGGAACCCTGGTCAAACGTTATAAACGGTTTTTAGCCGATATTAGGCTGGATAACGGTCAGACAATTACCGCCCATTGTGCGAATACAGGCAGCATGACAGAGTGCAGCCTGCCCGGCAGCCCTGTTTATGTTTCCTATCATGATAATCCGCAGCGAAAATTGAAATATACCTGGGAACTGATTCAAATGCCAACATCTCTGGTGGGAGTGAACACGGCAATTCCAAATAAGCTGGTTTTCCATTCTATCCAGCAGGGACTCATTCAATCGTTGTTGGGGTATGAACATATCAAATCTGAGAAGAAGCTTGAGAGTGGTTCACGCCTGGATATTTTTCTTTGGAATCACGAACAGGACCGCTGTTTCATCGAAATAAAGAATTGCACACTGGTAACGAATAGAATTGCATCGTTTCCAGACGCCGTCACAACCAGAGGGCAGAAGCATCTGAGAGAACTGCAGCAGCTTAAAGACGCAAATACGCGTTGTGCAATGTTTTTTCTAATTCAAAGATCCGATGCAGACATTTTCAAACCTGCGGACTCTATTGATCCGGAGTATGGCCGGGAACTCAGACGAGCAGCGGATAACGGTGTTGAAATGTTCGTATATGATGTGGACATTAATTTAAATGGAATTCGTATTCATAAAGAAATTCCCTATCAGTTATGAACCGAATTATTGTCCTTGGAAACACAAGAACTTACACAAAAGCAGGAAAACCTGCAGGGTTTATTTCCTCCCTGTCTGTGACAAAACACTTGTGCTGCCTATCTGCCCATTATTATGTTCTTGGCACGTTTTTTTCAATGAAACATATATTGATATTGCAGTTATCGCTTTCAATGTGTATGATATCTTATTGGAAATCGATAGCAAATATTCTTTGAAACCCTATTCAAATCTTATCAGCCAGCTTGATATCTAACGGAGAAAATCATGGTCGAAAAAGCAGAAGTGTACTATTGTGAAGAGTGCCACAATGTGGTTGAGTCTTTATGGAATGGCAAACAGCCTGTTAAATGCTGTGCCAAACCGATGGTAAAATTGGTTGCGAATTCGGTAGATGCCGCTACCGAGAAGCATGTACCTGTCATCGAAAGAGATGGGAACCGTGTGACCGTCAAAGTTGGAGAGAATCCTCATCCGATGGAAGCCGCTCATTATATTTTATTCATCGAAGTTTTGGCCGGTAAAAAGGTGTACCGTCATGATTTCAGTGAAGGCGATGGAACCGCAGAAGCGACATTCCTGATCGAAGAGCAGGAGATCAAAGCCAGGGCATTTTGTAACCTGCATGGATTCTGGGAATCTAAATAATTCTGAGCGGCAGTTTGAAGAGTTCAGCCAGCTGCCGTTTTTTCTATCTAAAACCTGTAAATGAAAAAGGAGGATAAATGGAGTTTAAGACGATTGATGATATTGTTGATTTTGCCATCGAAAAGGAGGTCGAAGCGGCTGATTTTTATGAGACTGCTGCTGAAAATGAGGATGTCAAAAGTACTGCTGAGGTCCTGAAAGAATATGCTGCAGAGGAAAGAAAGCATGAAATGATGCTGACAAATCTAAAAAACAACAAGACCAAAATCTCTGAATACAAGTTTGAAAAAATCCAGGATATCAAAAGAAGTGATTACCTCTTAGATCTGGAATTTCAAAAAGGCATGTCCTATATGGAAATCATGCGTTTGGCCATGAAACGAGAGGAAAAAGCACATAGTCTATACGAAAAACTGGCCCAGGCCGCTGAAAATACCGAACAAGTCAACGTTTTTACAATTCTGGCCCAGGAAGAAGCAAAACATAAAAACTACTTTGAAACCATGTATGATGATTACATGGCCGCCCAGGGCGACTAGATCCAATTTTAAACTCACCCGCTCTAAGGGATCGTACAAAAATAACTTGGCATAATCTGCCCGCAAAAGTCCCATAAAGACTGGACATTTTGCAGACAAAATGCCAAGTAATTTTTGAGCCGACCCTAAAACTATTTGGGTGAGCACCCCGATTGCATACCAGAGAAGTTCCCCGGTCTATTGCCCCGCTTCAACGATCTCCTGATTTAGCCCTTGTGGTTTAATTCTATTCTATTTACGATAGATCCGTAAGCTCAGGTGCCCGTCGTGCCTGGGCCAGACATGGTCTGAAGAAATAAGTTTACCTCCGGCTTGCACGCTTCAGTGCCTGATTAATCTGGTTTAGGGATCGTACAAAAATAACTTGGCATAATCTGTCCGCAAGGGGATCGTTAAAAAATAACTTCACTTAATCTGTTTGAAAAAGTCCCAAAAGCCGGACATTGTGCAAACAGAACGTGACAGCGACGTGTTTCCTTTTCATTAATGGGAAACACTTGACTAATTTTTAGCCGACCCCGAAGCACCGTAAAGACTGGACATTTTTCAGACAAAATGCCAAGTAATTTTTGAGCCAACCCTTATCCCCGATGACAGTAGTATCCCAGGCTATTAAAAGCTAGAAAGATTTCCTGTTAACATTATCTGAGCAAAAAAAATGGAAGAACAAATCTACGATATTGCAGTAATCGGTGCCGGTCCGGCTGGAGAAAAAGCGGCCTTGGAGGCCGCGTCTGCGGGCGCGAAAGTTATTATCATCGAAAAAAGCACCCAGCCCGGCGGTGCTTCAGTGATCACCGGAACCATCCCGAGTAAATCCCTGAGGGAAACTGTTAAGTACATGATGACATTGGCACAACAAGACATCAGTGGAATTAATTTGAGCCTTAAGCGCCCGATATCCGTTAAGGAACTGATGCATCGTAAGGATGTTGTCGTATCACAACGAGTCGAGGATATACTCGATACATATAACCGTAAAAACGTAGACTTTATTTTTGGAGCAGCCAGTTTCCTGTCGCCTGGTGAACTACTAGTCAAACAGTCTGACAAAAAGGATCAGGTTGTCAGAGCCAAAAAAACGATCATTGCTGTTGGAACAGTCCCCTATCATCCACCTGATATCGAGTTTGATGGAAATTGTATTCTCGACTCTGATTCTATTCTATCCCTGGACAAAATTCCCGATTCAATGGCTGTCTATGGTGGCGGGGTGATCGGTTGTGAATATGCATCCATTTTTGCTCTGCTGGGGGTAAAGGTCCACCTGATTGACACCCGGGGAACCCTGCTCAGTTTTCTGGATCGGGAGATTTCCATCATACTGGCTGATATCTTGAAACAATGTGGAATTAACCTTCTACTCGGAGAAACTTACGAGACTATTAAATCCAATAGAAGCACGGTACAAACAGTACTGAAATCCGGAACACGGGTCGAAACATCCACCCTGCTGTACGCCAACGGTCGGCAGGGAACTGCGGAACAGCTGAATCTGAAAAACTGCGGTCTGGAACTGAATTCACGAAACCAGCTGAACGTTAACCATAATTACCAAACTGAAAACCCCAATATTTACGCGATTGGAGACGTCATTGGTTTTCCGTCCCTGGTTTCTGTCAGTAATGAAGAGGGCCGCTTAGCAGCCAGACACGCAGTTCTGAAAACTGATGTCAAACGCGTTACCGGAGATATCCCTTATGGAATTTACACCATTCCCGAAATCGGGCTGATCGGCGCAACAGAGCAGGAGCTGATCGAGAACCGCACCCCTTATGAAAAAGGGATCTGCTTATTTAAAGACCTCGCTAGAGGATTAATTATCGGAGATAGAAGGGGTTTGTTAAAGCTCCTATTTCACCGTGACACCCATTGTGTCTTAGGTGTTCATATTTGCGGGAAATCGGCAACCGAATTGATTCACATCGGACAAGCAGTGATGAACCTGGGGGGAACGATCGAGTATTTTCTGGAAAATGTCTTCAATTTCCCCACTTTATCAGCAGCGTATAAAGTGGCCGCCAGTGATGGGTTACGTAGAATGAAGATGTAATGAATGCCTTTTTGGTGGTTTACTCAGAAACAGGAATTTTTCGTTCAGACGCCAAATGGCTCCCCAGCAGGGAAAAGACCTTGTGATTGGCCTTGGGAAAGGGATATTTTTTTATCTGTTCAAAGCTTATCCAGCGATGATCAACAGGGCCATTCAGCCGAACCCGACCGGAGACATGCTGGCAGATAAACACTTCCATGACAATTTTAAAATGGGTATAGGCATGCTTGATCATGGCCAGTGATCGCTCAACCCGGATATCGAGATTGGTTTCTTCTTTGATTTCTCGCAGACAGGCCTGTTCGCTTGACTCACCCTCTTCTGTTTTGCCACCGGGAAATTCCCAGAGCCCCCCCAGTAACCCCTCTGGTTTTCTCAACGTAATCAGCATACGATCATTTTTCAAGACCACGCCCACCGCAATCTGATAGGTTGGAACCTGCTTACGTTTGTTGCGCTTAGGAAAATCAGCGGTTTTTTTATATTCAAAAGCCTGGCAGAACGTAGACACCGGACACTGGTCACAAACCGGGATTGACGGTTTACAGATCAGGGCCCCCAACTCCATCATTGCCTGGTTAAAATCCCCCGGCTTTTTCACATCCAGAATTTCAGCAGCAACTTCGACAAAATGATTTTTGGCGGTTGTCAGGTTAACAGGTTGGTTAATCCTGAAGAGGCGGGATAAAACACGCTTGACGTTTCCATCTACAGTCGCAATCGGCCTGCCGAATGCAATGCTCTGCACTGCTGCTGCTATATAGTCTCCAACTCCGGGCAATGTGCGAAACCCGCTATAATCTTCAGGTACTTGAGAGTTAAGTTCTGTAGACACGATTTTTGCAGCCTTTTGGAGATTTCGGGCTCTTGCATAATATCCCAATCCTTCCCATATTTTGAGAACATCATTTAAATCAGCTACAGCAAGCGAGTCAACTGTGGGAAAACGATCGATAAAGCGGAGATAGTAGGGGATCACTGTCTGAACCTGAGTCTGCTGAAGCATTACCTCAGAAACCCAAATAAAGTAAGGATTTGATGTCTTCCGCCAGGGAAGATCACGCTGTTCTTCAGCAAACCAGTGCAATAGTTTCTGACTGAGTTTACCTGTTTCCAATGGTGGCATGAAGTTATTAGAAGTGACGGGAATTTCTCTGGCAGGTGTCACCTGACAAACGGTGTGGATATCCGAAAACTACATTTCAAAGCCTCGAAACTCCTCTTTCGGAACCCCGCATTCGGGACAGCACCAGTCATCAGGAAGGTCCTTGAAAGGGGTCCCCGCAGCAATCCCCTGAGGGGGAATCCCAGCTTCATCATCATACGTATAGTGACAGTCCGGGCAGACATACCTTATCATAGTACTACCTGTTGAAGATAAAGATTTTCGGAAAACAGACAGCCGAGACCTTGTTTTCCGAATCGGGAAATCAGTCTCTGAATTAACCGTCGAGAGTAGGCTTTTCGTACTGGGCAAACCATTCGCCCGGATCGTCGAAATATAACAAGGTCTCTTCCAGAGAGACCACATGCTCCATTTCCAAAGCAGCCAGCAGCTCAAAAAGTGTTTTTTCGTCAGGATTACCCGCTTGATTGACAAGGCCCTTATAGAACTCATAGGCCTCCTTCTCAAAATTGATAGCTACTTTAATCGCCTCTTTATCATCCGCTGTTGCGATGTTGCTGGGGTTCACCCTATCGACCAGCTCATCCAACACTTTTCCAACATTTGTTTCGTTAATCACAACGGAGATTTCTTCCGGCCATTTCCCGGCACTTTTTAGCTCATTGTGCAGTTCAACCAGATATTTATAATGTTCCTCTTCTTCCTCGGCAAGGGTGGCAAACATTTTTTTACCCAGTGGATCTGCCGATTTTTCACTCTGCTTTAAATAAAAATCCCTTTCCCGCATTTCATTTTTTAAAGCGATCTCTATCGATTTGATTTTTGAATCCATATTAACTCCCCAGTTAGACTACCATAAAATCAGGGCTCCTCCGGCTAACCCCAAAAGGTGAAAGAGCCATTCAAAATGCTGCATTAATTACACTGTTTCCAGCGATATCAGGAAACAGACAGATAACCGTCCAATTTAGCTGCATCGTATTTTTTATCAATGAGCGTGCCCTCAGTCAGTTTTTTAATCCTGTCTGTAAAGGTCGGACCTTCTTTCTGATAATAAACCCCAATGGGTATTTTTTCATCCCATTCCTGTGCCATTGCCAAAGCATTCTCCAGATCGTCTGGCACATAGTTGTTTTCATACAGATCCTCAACTCTCTGCTTGTACCAGCCATGAGTACTAATCTTATTATAGGTGGGACAGGGCTGAACGATGTCTATCAAGGAAAATCCTTTATGCTTGATTCCGTCTTCAATCAATTGCCGGGTGTGTTCCCGGTTGTTGGAAAATCCGCGTGCAACAAATCCAGCTCCCAGATTCAGGGCAATTGTCAGTGGGTTAAAAGGTTCAGCAATCACGCCGTGTTTCTGCACTTTTGTCACAAATCCCATCTTCGACGTTGGTGACGCCTGACCCTGTGTCAAGCCATAGACCTGATTGTTATGCACCAGCAAAGTAATATCGATATTTCGCCGGATGGCATTCATAAAATGATTGCCCCCCTCACCGTAACAGTCACCATCCCCAGAATTGACCACAATCGTCAAGTCATGATTGGCAATTTTAGCCCCCGTTGCTACCGCTAACGCTCTGCCATGAAGGGTGTGAAACATATTACATTTCAAAAAGTGAGGCGTTTTTGCGGCTTGGCCAATCCCCGAAATCAACAGGACATCTTTTGGAGCCAGACCGAGATTTGAGAATGATTTCTTCATCGAATCCAGAATCCCGAAATTCCCACAGCCCGGACACCATTTGTTTTCAAAATCGTTGTCAAAATCCTGTGTTGTTGTCATATCATAACACCAAAAATAGATTTACCCAATGATCGCCAGTGTCTCTTCCACAATTTCAATCGGAAAAAACGGCCTTCCGTCATATTTCAGCACCGTTCCGTCAAAGCTTAACCCTGTCTGTTCACGAATCAGCAATCCGAGTTGCGATGAACTGTTCTGTTCCACCATAATAAACCGTTTTGTCCTACCCAGCAACCGTTGGCTATGTTCCACCGGAAACGGCCACATATCGGTGAAGTTCAGACAACCGACCTCCTGCCCCCTTTCTCGCAACAGATCTACCGCTTCCCTGATAGCTCCCTGAGTCGAACCCCACCCAACCAGTAAAATATCACTATCTTCGAAATAGCCGGATGGCGCGGACATTTCCTTCTGCATAGCAGGTAGTTTGGCATTTCTCTTATCCATCATCCGTTTGCGATTATCAGCATCTTCATTAAGATGACCATCCGGCGTATGTTCGTTACCAGATGCCACACAAAGCGCATTCCCGTTACAAGGCAGCACTCTGGGAGATACACCGGATTCAGTAAATGCGTACCTCTCGTAAGATTCGGGATTATCCAGGTCCTCATCTGTGATAATAAATCGGTCAATAGAATCAGGAACTTTTAGCGGCCGATCAAGTGTAAATAAAGAATCCGTCAGATACTGGTCCGTCAACAACACAACCGGAACCTGGTATTTATCAGCCAGATGAAGAGATTTGACCGTTAGATCGAAAGCTTCCGCTGGTGTCCCGGGAGCAAAAACAAATCTGGGGAATTCGTCCTGTGATGCGTGGATTGTAAATTGCAGATCCGGCTGGCCGGTTCTGGTTGGCAGACCGGTTGCTGGTCCAGGCCTCTGGGCATTGACGATTAGTATTGGTGTCTCAGTAATTCCAGCCAGGCCCAACCCTTCCACCATTAAACTGAATCCGCCGCCTGAGGTGGCGGTCATAGACCTGACCCCGCTGTAGGCTGCCCCAAGAATCATGTTTACAGCTGCAATTTCATCTTCAACCTGTTCCACAACAAGAGGGAAGTCATCGGTCAGAGCGACCAGTGCATTCATAATTCCTGTCCCGGGAGACATCGGGTAAAAAGCCGAAAATCGACAATCTCCAGCAACAGCACCCAATGCGACTGCTTTGTTACCAGTAAGTAAGAGACCCAGCGGGATCTTTTTCTCCCAGGTAAACCCATTTTTGAAAGAATTTTCTCCAATCGATTCAAAACCTCTCTTGGCAGCCGTGATATTATTATCCAGAATTTCAGGACTTTTCTTTCCAAATTTTTTGACCAGTAACTCTTCAAATATGTCAAAAGGAGTGCCTAATAATCCCATGATAGCCCCTGCGACTACGGTATTAGTCATAATTTTACCACCGACTTCCCTGGCTATTTTAGAAAAGGGAATAGCAGTGACACCCGCTGCAGTGCTTTCTTCACCGTCCACCAGCACCAAGCCGCCTTCAGACAGGTCGCCTTTGTGCAACTCTACCGTTTTTGAGTTAAGGGCTGCCAGTATGTGAACCTTATCGCTGGGAGCCGAATTGGGCTGATCGCTGATACGAAGCTGGACAAAACTGTGCCCCCCCCTGATCCGCGATTCAAAATCATTGACAACAGTGATATATAACCCCATCTTCCAACAAACGGTTGCCAGCAGATCCCCAACTGTCTGAATCCCTTGCCCGGCCTCACCCCCGATGATTACCACAATATCATTTTTCAATTTTATCACCAGTATTAAGTGTCTAAAGCAGCCTTAAAACCCACTGTTTATAGTAAAATTCGGAATCATTCCACCCCCACCGAAAATTGATAGGAGCCAATCCATATCTGCTTGATCCCAACTTTCACATTTTGTGGAGACGGGTCACAGATTCGAGGGCGAAAATTCAGAAAAAAAGCGTTACTCGCTTTTTACAATTGCGGCAGCAATGTTGTCAAACAGATTGATACAAATTGCCAAAGAGAACAAATTTAGGTATTCAGAAATCATCGACAATTCGATCTGTTAGTTCAATATCTCCAACACACTTTCAGGTGGCCGACCCACAATGGATCTATTTTTATACGATACGATGGGTCGTTGCAGCAGAATGGGATTATCCGCCAGTATGGTCAACCATTCATCCGTTTCCCGTTGGTCGCTTTTTGAAAGCCCCAACTCTTTAAACAGATCTTCCTTTTCCCGTATGATTTCGGTAGGATGGATTCCTAGACGTTTCACAATTTCGCCCAGTTCATTCTTAGAGGGCGGGGTTTTCAGGTATTCAACAATCTCAAATTGAAGACCAGTTTGTTCGACTAAACCAAGCGCTTTTCTACTGCAGCCACACTTGGGATTGTGGTATATTTTTGCTTTTTCCATTTTACTAATTTCCATTCAGAAACTCATCAACTGCCATCGGTGATTCTGAAGTGGCAATAAAATCTTTAAAACTTCTTTCGTCAAATTCCAGTTTTGTGATGGTACCGCCGTCTGCCAGATATTCACTGACTGCCTGACTAAGAAAATCATGGCTGGGCTTGAATTTTACAGATTTTCTCATTGATCGTCTGTTGATTCTTTTTTTCATGGTTCCCTTTTTAGCTATTGCTGAATCATCACTCTCAGTAATGTTCGCATTTGATTAGAAAAGAAGTACGGCTGCTTTTGCAATTAAATTAGCAGTCGCATTCATTATATATATGAACGTTTACTGAAATAATCATGCCAAAGTCGATGATTCCGTTAATGCTATATTACACGTTTAGATGAGAGGGTCTGCCCGGTATCCGACATCTGCAGATAAACCTGCCATTTGTAAAAAAGTGAGACAATTTGAACCCTTTTCCAAAATCCGGAACAGGTCAGAAAAGGTAAATTCCCGGCAGGTTTATCTTAGCTGCTTGTGCCCGGAGTGGCACATTGAAGGGAAGGGACATAGCAAAGCGCGTCATTCCGCACTGTCTGACCTGAGAGAACCACGCTGAGGCCCTGTCCTTTCTTCAGAATTTCCAACAGCGGAATTACACCCTCTTTTTGGATCTCTTCAGGTTTCAACACTTTCAGCACCGCTTCATTGTGATCCAGTTGATTGACTGCTTCTATCAGTGAAAAATCATTGGAAAAAGCAAGATTGCTGCGAAATGATGTCACCAGATTGATCGACTCCTCGTCAGACTTGGCAGCAACCCAGTAAACTTTGTTTGATTCCAGATGCATTGCCGCTTTTTTTGCAATCAACTCGTTCATCGCATCGTTTCGTGTCACAGCCAGTAAGCGCCCAAAGCCGTCTTCCATCGCCTCCTCGTAAATATTGCTGTCTAAGAGATCGGTGCAGATAATATCGTGTCCCAGGTGTTCAGCCAAAATACAGGAGGTGTTGTTGGTTTCAAGAAACGAAACGGGAACGTAATTTCCAGCAAAGTCGGCAAGGGCAGAACTGAAACTATTGACACCCACAATCAGCAATCCAGAGCGGGAAACAGGGATAAGGACCTTTAAAAACCGGGCTAAGGGTCGACACAGAAGTGTCGCGGAAACGCCTGAGAAGAAAATGACCGCATAGGTGAGGTTCAGAACCAGCGTCATATCTCCGTCATAACCGGAAACGGTCAAAGCAGCATATGCAGCTGTTGAGGCAGCAATAATCCCTCGGGGGCCAATCAGTCCGATGAACACTCGCTCCGATGGCAGCACCGGGGTCTTCCATAAAGCAACAGCCACTGAGAACGGGCGCACAAGCGCACCCATAATCAGCGCCGTCAGCAGCAGCATCGGCCATTGATCCAACAGTGGCATAGGGTTGATGTAGGCTGAAAGCAGAACAAACATCGTGCTGATAAAAATGCTCGATATCTGCTCTTTAAAATGGCGGATTTCGTGTAGGGTTTCTTCGTTCAGCTTGGAAAGGATGAATCCGGCTATGGCAACCGCCAACGGCCCGGACGAGTGCATCACAAAATTAGCGGTATAAAATATGGCCAAGGCGCCGGCAATACTGACAATTCCTGGCAAGGTCGTATCCCGCAGACGACAAACACGGTTGATAATCCAGGTTAAACTGTACCCGCCGACAATCCCCAGCAAGACTCCCCCGACAATTCTCAAGAGCAGCGTCAGTCCGACATTTCCCCAGGAATCCTGCAGGTTCAGATCAACCAATTCCAGGGCAACTGCACTTAACAACACACCGATCACATCTCCCCAAATCGATTCCCAGTTCAGAATAATTTCCAGGCGGCGGGTTAGATAAACGCTTTTTAGAATTGACCCGACCACTGTTGGTCCGGTGACAACAATCAATGCCCCAAAAAAAACAGCGATCTGCCAGGGCATATCCAGCAAATAATGAGCAAGAGCCGCACTTCCAATCCCGGTTAATGGTAATGTCACCAAGAGCATACGACGAATTGCAGATGATTCGCTTTTAAAGCTACGAGAAGACAAAGACAGTCCACCTTCAAATAGAATTATGGCAACCGTTATCTCCACCAGGATCAGCAAGCCACGCCCCAAAGAATCTGTATCAACTAACTTCAACCCGACAGGACCGGCTATCAATCCTGCCAGCAGATAAAAAATAATCGCTGGGACTCTCAGCCAACGGGACAGAATGTAAGAAGCAACTCCCAAAACAAGAGCAAACGTAATTGTCTGAAGCGCAAAAGGTTCCATAATACTCAGTCTGGTATTTACATTGATCGCAGCAGCAAAAAGAAAAAAAGGCGCAAGAGAAAGCGCCTTTCTTAACTGACAGTGACGCCCCTGAGAGCGGTCATTTTGTCTTAGTTAATAGTTCTCCTTTTTAATCTCGAAATGAGCGAGGGGATGTTGACAGGCAGGGCACATGTTCAGAGCCGTTTTTCCTTCATGCACATATCCGCAGTTGCGACACATCCACTTGCGGGAAGTATCTCTTTCAAACACCTTGCCGTCTTTAATATTTTGCAGCAGCTTGCGATACCGTTGTTCATGCTGTTCTTCAACCATTGAAATTCTCCGGAAGATTTCAGCCACTTCGTCAAATCCTTCCTGGTCAGCAACTTCAGCCGCTTCCTTATATAAAACCGTCCACTCGTGATTTTCGCCAGCTGCGGCTGCAGCCAGGTTCTCTTCGGTACTCCCGATCACTCCAGCCGGGAAAGTGGCGGTAACCTCAACATCGCCCCCTTGCAGAAACTTGAAAAACGTCTTGGCATGTGCCTTTTCATGATCAGCTGTTTCGGTAAAGATGGCGGAAATTTGCACGTATCCCTCTTTCTTCGCCTTGGAGGCATAATAAGTATAGCGATTTCTCGCTTGCGACTCTCCGGCAAAGGAGGCTAAAAGATTCTTTTCTGTCTCAGTTCCTTTCAAACTTTTCATAGTCAATTCTCCTTTGCACTCATAGGGATCGTACAAAAATCAGTTCACATTCTGTTTTCAAAATGTCCAGTCTTTACGGTACTTCGGGGTCGGCTAAAAATTAGTCAAGTGTTTCCCATTAATGAAAAGGAAACACGTCGCTGTCACGTTCTGTTTGCAAAATGTCCGGCTTTTGGGACTTTTTC
>Ga0233437_1000317_pt1 | contig 114059 bp, 166 predicted proteins | sample SI_122_August201_FD_182714 | JGI IMG/M metagenome (GOLD analysis project Ga0233437, IMG submission 182714) | Seawater microbial communities from Saanich Inlet, British Columbia, Canada - SI_122_August2016_200_MG | ecosystem: Environmental > Aquatic > Marine > Inlet | place: Canada: British... | reverse complement strand
CCTGCGGATGGCGCCGCCGCGGCAGCTCCCCCGCCCCCTCCGCCCCCGCCCAAGCCGTAGCAGCCAGACGGTTTAGCCGGTAAAGCGGTCCTCTCCCCGGGGGGTCCACAATGCCCCCCGGGGTCTTTCAACATAAGGAGCATCATGTCCATCGATCTGACCCAACCTAATCTAGAGACAGCTGAAGGAATTGACAGGCCAAGCTGGGGTTGGAGCGCCTCCGTCGGGGAAATATATCGGGTCAGGGCTGCAGAATTCTATAAGGATACATCCGGAAATAAAGTTGTTGTCCAGCAGGTCCTGGAGTTCAACTATGGACCTTTCCCTGAGCAATGGCATGTCGAGGCGATACAGAGAGATGGACTCTGGTATGCAGTATCTGACCCTGATGAAGTTGGCTACAAGAACATAGAATTCAGGAGCTGATGGAATGTACTACCACGGCCTCATAACCCAGCCGGATTGCCAGGGATGCCCCCTCAATGATGGGAAGTCCGTCATGGTCTATCCCGACGGCAAAGTCCCCTCCCGACTTATCCTTGTAGGAGAGGGGCCTGGATTTGAGGAGGAAGGGAACAATCCCAAGAGAGAACGGAAGTTCTTCATCGGCCCAACCGGTAGAGCCCAGTGGTACCTGACCGAAAACGGCGACCCTGGTTTCTCCCGGATGGACTGTTGGGTAACCAACACAACGTTGTGCAGAAAGCGCCCCATCAAGCCACCCGGCGGCGGCCCTACCCTGTCCTCCGACCTGGTGCACAAGCTCGCAATGGACCACTGCCGTAAGCGCCTCATCGGAGAACTCCTCGCCGTCAGTGAGGACCACCCGGACACCGTCATCGTTGCTGTAGGCAAGCACTCCATGAAAGCCTTGACCGGCATCAAAGGATCCATCAGGGACTACCGCGGCAGCGTCAATCCCATCGACCTCCAAGAACTCTGGAAGGAGTGCCACCGATGATCTACCCCATCGGAAGCCATGGACATGATGATCCACCTACTTAAAAAATCTGAGGAATAGCCGGATGGGAAACCTTATGTATACAGGTATAGGTTCAAGGAGGACCCCCCCAGAGTTCCTGGCTCAGATGAGGCAGTGGGCACAATACCTACTGGGCCGGGGGTGGTGGCTTAGATCCGGAGGGGCCAAAGGGGCTGACACAGCCTTTGCTGATGGGGCTGATAACCACAAGATCATCTATACAACGAACTCCTTTGAGGGGGCATCACAGGACCAGCGTGCATATGCCCTACGACTCGCTGCTCACCATCACCCAGCTTGGGGGGCCTGTCCTCTGCAAGCTCAGAAGCTCCATGCCCGTAACGGCTATCAGATCCTCGGGTTGAACCTCAAGAGTCCAACCCACCTGGTCGTCTGCTGGACTCCGGACGGGGCAGAGCGGGGACACCAGACATCCCGCAGAACAGGGGGCACCGGGCAGGCTATAAGGATTGCCAGTGCCCACAACATCCCTGTCGTCAATATGCAACGGGATGGTTGGTACGACAGGCTCCTCCAAACCTCAACTCGGATTGAGCAAAACAATGCCTGACGTGGGATACATCTTCACTCAGCAGGATAGGGATCGTCGCTGGCGTCTGTACCAGAGGACACCCCATGGGGCTATCCTCGCCGAGGGTCATGAGCAGCGAAAGTTCACCTCCTACTCCAAGGCTTTGACGTTCATCGACCGACTGCCTGAGTGGGATATCAGGGAGGCCTGGGAGCGCCAGGGCAAGCCCGACAAGATCGTGGTCAGCGAGGAGCAATGTCTTGCCTACCACCTGTACGTATGGAAAGGGCTTGAGCGACTCGGGCAGACCGAGGGGAAGGACTTCTCAGGTTGGGAAATGTCTACCTTTGAGGGTGCCACCCTCACCGACGAGAACGGGAGACCATGGAGACCATGAGTAAAGAAACCGTCGACCATCCCTCCCACTACAATGCTGGATCGATGGAAGTCATCGATGCAGAGGATGCCCGTCAGTTAGCTAAAGGTCTGCTCATAGCAGCCTATAGGGCTGATGAACTCGAAGCGTTAGCCCCTGAGTGCCCCGCCTGGAAACCGTATAACCAGAAGGGCACCCGGTTCGCCTCCACCCCCAACAAAGCCAATGTCCCGAGGAAAGAACCATAGTGGCCCATGTGATTCCAACGAACCACCTTGCCTCCATCTTCCACCAAGCGAAGAAGGGAAGGGGCAAGCGGGGCCTGGACACCAAGGGGATCAAGCCGATCACCGGGGTGGTTGCCCAGGACTTCGAGAAGGCCCACCAGATTTCTCGGGGGGGAATCACCCACGAGGAGACCCTAATCTGTGTGCTGCCGCGGGGGCCTGTCAACGCGGTGGAGTACTTCGAGCATGCCAAACGGTGGCTCGAGTACTGGCTCATCGCCAAGCCGGCCCTGGCCATCGATGTGGAGTCCACCTCCCTTGATTACGCCAAGTGCCGGCTCCACTCGATCTCCATAGCTGAGGCGGCCCCCAACAACGTGGCGGTCGCCTTCCCGCTAATGGACCTGTCGCTCCTGCCCGAGGCCTGGGAGCAGTGCCTGGTTGGGCTGACCATGCAGATCCTGGCAGACCCGGAGATCGTCAAGGTCTTCCACAACGCTCCCTACGACATCGCGGTCTGTGAACGCAAGGGGCTGCCTGTCCGAGGGGAGATCCGAGACACCATCGGCCTGCACCATCTGGTCCAGCCGGACATCTACCACGACCTCGGCTACGTCGGGCACTCCTACTTGCAGGTGGGCGCCTGGAAGATGGAGTACAAGACCAACGAGGGCTACGGCGTCAAGATAAAGAATCCCTGGAAGCTCCTCATCTACAACGCCAAGGATGCTCTTTATACCATCCAGCTGGTACCAGAGATCAGTGCCCATATCCAGCAGCTCGGCATGTCCCAGGAGTTGATTCAGTGGCAATCCCGATACGCTGAGCTGGCAGCCAACATGCAGAACTGGGGCATCCCGGTCAACATGGCGAAGCGTCGGGCCAGAGCAGTCGACCGTCTCAAGCAGATGATGGCCATCCGTAAGAGAATTCGCGACTGGCTCAGCTGGCCGGACTTCAACCACAGGTCCACGGCCCACAAGGCCGAGGCTCTCTTTGGCGCCAAGTACGCCCAGGCCCCTTACAACCTGGGACTGGTCCCGACGGAGACAACCAAGGAACTGGGTGAACCCTCCACCTCCTATAAGGCCATCATCGACCACATCGAGCACCCCTTCGTGTCCTTGCTCGTCACCCTCATTGAAGAGTCCACTGCCTATGCCACCATCTACCAAGACACCCCCGACGAGGAACGTGCCAAGATCAAAGAGGCCGGCGGGAGTCTGATCGACTGTGATGTCTTCTCCATCCTGGACAAGCAGGGCAACGTGATGGACGAGGTGGAGTTCACGGAGACTGACCTCGAGGAAGGGCTCCTGGACATCATCAAGAACAAGAAGTGCGGGAGCTACGCCGCGGCGATCACCGGCGGCTACATGCACACCAAGTGGAAGTCCTACGACCAGAAGGGAATCAGGTTCACCTCGTCGCCGAACTTGCAGAACATGAGGGCCATCGACCGCGACATCTTCGAGGCCCCTGAGGGCTGGTGCATGGTGGGTGGGGACGTGGACCAACAGGAGCTCCGACGCCTGGCCGCCCGGTCTGGTTGCCGCCGCCTCATCGAGGTACTTCAGGGGAAAATCGAGCCGGGCTCCTACTTTGCTGACAAGGTGGACCCCCACACCTACTGCGCCGTGCAGGTGTTCGGTCCAGACAACTGGGAACGCTGGGACAACGTCTACCGCGGGCGCCTGCGTAAGGTTGAGAAGAACGTGTTCTTCAATGGCATGTACCTCGGGGGGCCCTTCAAGATTCAGTCCACCGCCCGCAACTCCAAGTGGGTGGACATGGAGACCCGGCGCATGCTCACCCTCGACATGGTCAAGGAGGTTCACACCCGCCTGTTCCACGGCGCCCTGTCCGAGGTCTACGTTTACCACGAGGAGAACCTGAAGAAGGTAGAGCGGGATGGCTACATGGAGATTAAACCCTTCCGCCGTCGTCGCTACTGCCCCTTGCGTCCCCTCCCTGCCACCGAACTGGCAAACTGGGACACCCAGACCGAATGCGGCGACCAGTTCAACTCCCGGCTCTGGCGTATCATGGAGGAGGGGACGAAGAAGTTCCCCCACGAGTTCGGCATGCTCCTGCACCTGCACGACCAGGGGGCCTCTCTGGTCCGCAACAATCACGCTGAGGAAGCTGCTGCCATCTACAAGAAACACCTCGGCAAGGTCGAGATGCAGTCTGACTTCGGCCCCATCTACCTCACCATGGAACCCTCGATCGCATCCAATATCAAGGACTGTAAATGATCCTCAAAGCCCCCCAGATTAGAACACTCAAGGCATTCGGGTCTTATCGTTCCGGCCTCACCACGGACTGTATCTCTTCCGCCTTGTGGCCAACCCAACACAACACTGTCGCTGGCCGCCTCCGCCGCCTCCGAGGCAAGGGTTTAGTTAGGTCCCGAAAGACAGTAAAAAAGGGGGAGACCCGAGGTGCCCTGCTTTGGTACATCACTGCCAAAGGAAAAAGAGTCTTGAAGGCACAGGAGGCGGAATAACCATGCCCACATACAAAGACTGCATCTTCACCGACCTGGATATCTCCCTAACCCCAATGCAGCGACTGGAGATCCTCGTTCACGGCAAATTCCATTTAGAGATGGAGACGTCTACCACAGGTCATCCCGGCCGGACCAAAAACACACACCTGGAGGTGACAGTCGACAACATCCCTGGCGCCATTCGCGAACAAGTCCCTTTGCGCTTCCAAAAATACTATGATCGCCTGGTGATACGACTAACAGGCCTTCGAAGAGGTAAGTAGGCTGGACTAACCTACGCCTCCAAGGCCACAATTACCCCCTATGCCTCAGCCACCCCAGACGACTCAGTCACCCTTTGGCTCCTTCACAATAACGGATGAGGACCAACGCATCTGGCGCATCTACGTGATCATCGAGCCGGATCCAGGAGGGGGGCGACCGAAGACTCTGATGTGTCGCAGCGAGATGCTCAACGCCCGCGGCCACATCGGGAACCACAGCCCTCTGCATGGATGTCAAACTGTGTTAGCGATGGCTAATTTGGCCCTCTCGGCCGGGGTGGATCCTCAGAAAGTTCTGATGTCCTTGATAGGGAATCGGAACGGCCCCCAAATCTGTAAGACCTTGCGGTACCCGGAGGAGCTCTTGGTGGACCATCAGGAGCCTCTAGAAGAGCCCCTGACCTCTTTGGTGGGCCGGTACGCCCGCTGGCTCTGGGGGCGCCTCGGAGAGCTGGCACAGGCTGTCGACGGCCCCTGATGCTCCCTACCTGCCCCGAGCCTTGGTCCGTAGGCCCAGAGCTACACGCCGGCCCTCGGGAGACAGAACGAAGACACCCCCCGCTGACCGCGTTGATCCCTTCAGATACACTGGTTTGTAGGTTCCCCATCCAGCGGCCTGCATCGACTTGCAGGACACCGCGGTCCCGGGGGTATCGATGCTCAGTCCGGTCTCAGGTGCATCCAAGGCCTCGAGCAGAATCCTCTTTTTCCCTTTCGTTAGCTGCATAATTCGCTGAGGATATCACATGCCCAAGCCCAAGAAACCAGGTCAGTTGCCTAATGCCTTGAAGGAATTCCCCGAAGAGCGGGAGTTGATCAAGCGAGAGGTCGCACAGGCCCAGGACCTACTCCCCTTCGAATGCAAGGAGATCCATAAGCCCTCGGATGTCCTTTGCCGCAGGCAAGTTACTCTCCCCCTCGAAGATTCTCTCGATGAGTCTCTGAGGCGTGCGCAGCTTGACTTGCTGATCGACGGGTGCGATGCTGCTGTCTGTCGCCACGAGGTCCCTCTCGGTCTTCGTTCCGGCACCAGCTGGGCGAACGTCCTATGGAGGCGACTGGCCCTCTACGCCCAGCTATCTCCAGACCTTGCCCTGTATACCAGTCCCCCTCTACTGCCACAGCTGTTGAGCCAAGGGCTGAGCGACAGCCTCCCGTTCAATGCACGGATTGGTGTGCGGGGTATGCCGCATGAGGTTGTGGTGGTCCTTGATTTCCGTCGAGTCCTGATGGCTCCCATCCAGGTTCTCGGAGTAGACCCTGGCAAAGGGCAAGCACAGTTCGACCTGGGGTGGCACATTAAGGGCTACAAGCCCAAGGAGGCTGCCCCTATCGCTATGGTTGTCGGGACGAAGCTAGACTCTTCCCGTAGCGGAGACCAGAACGGTTTGGTTATTGATGTTGATGATGGCGCCGGTGCCGGGGTCGGAGAAGCGGACGCCTAGCTGGGACTTGGAAAACCTGTAGTAGGCCGCGCAAGAGGGGACTACCCCCAGGCTCGCATGGGCTACGTAGTTGGCCGACAGGAACTCTGGTGAGAAGTTGATGTAGAGCATATCTAGAATCTCACTCTTGGTAGCAGAGGCGATCCCTTCTTGTGTTGTGATGGCCGGGGCGACACCAGCTCCGCTGGTTGATATCTCTGCCCAGGGGGCCCAGAATTTATCGAGGTGGGCACCGATCTCCTGAAGCACTACATCCGGCGGAGACGTTCCCGACAACCATAAGGTCCCCCTCGCCCAGCTCCTCCGCCCTTTCTTGGCTGCGGCGGGCATAAGGACGGGGTCACCAGTAGTGCTCCCTAGTGCGACCTTGGTGCCAAGATCAGCAAGCAGGTCAGCTGCAAGCTGGATGATCCCTTTGAGAGTAGGGTAGGTGTAGGCCATAAGGGTTGGGTGGCTATACTGCCCGAGGCTCGATGGGGGCTAAGGTGAGCAGAGCCTTGTCCCTGGCCGTCAGGTTCAGTGCGTAGATAGAAAAGGCTCCCTTGAACCTCTCCTTTGCCTCTGCCTTGGCCTTGCGAAGCAGCTCCGAGGGCAGGTCCGCCCCGATGTTGAAACCCAGTGCTGGCTGGTTATCGATCTCCACCTGATAACGATCCTGATTCTTCGCAGTCTTTGGGCCCCCCTTAATTCGGGTCAGCCTCCTAATCCGTACCTCGACTCGCCCATTCAAAAGTGGCATGGTGTTCCTCCTCGGGGGTTAATACTTGTCGGCCTGAAGTAGGCCGTTGTGGGCCATGATCTCTTGGATGAGTCCATAAGTGCCACCGACGTTGGAGGTGGTGTAGCTTTCGAGTACATAAGGATTGGTGGCCATGGCATTGGCTGCTGTATGTACTCCCTCCGATCCGTTGTTAATTTGGTAGGCAATCTGGGTAGTAGAAAGCATGGCCAAACGGAGGGTGTACCAGGTGTCCGCCGCACAAGCCTCCCCTGTATCCGTTGCGATGTTGTTTGCTGCCCCGTCGGTCACATCCAGGTGCCAATTGCTATTGCCATATAAGGTGCGGTCCACCCTAAAGCGGACAAAGGAAATCCCACCCTGGGTCATCATTCCGACCTGAAACTCAAAGCCGGCCGCCACGGAGCTGACTCTGACCCGGACGACGAAGACCCCCCATGGGGAACTTCCTAAGGTCCAGCCCCCATGTACCCTCACCCCTCCCTTGTCTATATGGGAATACACCTGGGCGGAATCCCCTCCAGCTGTATTCTGGAGCTCCAGAATTCCTCGATGGTTCGGGGCGCCGTCGTTGCTGTTGCGGAGGTACACTGCCCCGGTCCCCCCGAGAATTGTCTGCCACGTCTTGTGGGTGAAGTCGGGTACGGAGCGTAGTCCGGACGCAGCGGCTGGGGTGCTGAGCCAGTTCTCATAGAAGACATCTGGGAGGCTGATGTGCCCCCGAAGCTTCCCGAGCCGGAAGACATCCGCGGCGCCAGCATCTTGCAGGGCCTGGATTACATACATGGCCTTAGTAGCATTGAGCATTGTTGGGACTGCAGTGATCCCATCCACGCTCCCGTAGGGTTTGAGGGTGTTGTTCCCCCCCCTGACCAGGGTGTTCGCAGCGTAGGAGAGTAGTACTGCCAACTGGGTTTCAATAGTGCCTTGGGTCAGAACCGTGGCTACAGCCGGCAGCTCTGACAAGGACACGGTTCTGCCCGGCGCGCCGATGGTGCTGGCGCCGGAGTTCAGGGCAGCTGTATTCCGCTGCAGCAGCTGCAGTACGTCATAGAGGACCTCACGGGCTGAACCTCCACGAATCTGCTCAATCTGATAGTCCAGGTTGGTGTCGTCGATCTCGGCTGCGAACCAGTCGCTTCGCCGGCCGGACCAGTCCATGAAGTTGCCGGCGAGGGCGTCCCAGTCGGCAGAGGAAGCACAGCATGCCTGGATGACCAAGTTGCCCGCCACGTTCAAGATCAGGACGTCAGACAGGAGCACCTTACCATCGGAGAGGGAAGCCCTGTTCGGGACCACAGGGACGGCTGCCGGATTGAAGGAAGTCCCCAGCTCGATGGAGAAGTGGAAGCTCTCCTGGATTGAATGGTAGACCCAGACGAGGGTCTCATCCTGCTGCAGGTCTGACAGGACCTCGTCCTTGACCAGGAACAGGGAGGCCACGATGTACCTGCCAACCGGGCAGGCGGTCAGGATGTCCACACCAGAGGCACTGATAGCGTCGGTGTAATCTGCCGCATCAGTGGCGCCTGCTTTGGTCATTAAGACAGTGGCCGCGAGGGGAAGCTCGACACGAACCCTGGCATCGTCTCGGCAGTTGCCGGGAGTCACATCGACCTTGGTACTGGAGTTTTTGGTGACGACCAGTCCGTTGCGGATGCCCCCAAAAATTTCGGCACCAGGTGTGGCCGATGCCTTGGCCTGCAAGAGCCCAGCCTCGAAGGCTAGATCTCGTTCGGCATCTTCGACTGCATCGGTCCTGTCGTCCATGTGACCCTGAGTGACAATCTGACCTGCGTAGTCGTTGTATTTTTGCTGCATGGCTGCTTCCTCTCTTTGGGCCTACGGACTCAAGATCGTTCCGGAGCCAAGGGCTGATGTGTTTAGTGTCCAGTATCCCCCACCCGGGAGCAAGGCACCGGCCGCGATATCTTCAGGCTCGATGACGCCGATGAAGTGCATGTTCCAACCATCAGACCACTCACAGGTCTCGATGATGTCCAGCTCGGTTTGCGCATCCACGTTCAGTTGTAGCTCCAGGACCCAGCAGTTTTTTTCCCAGGAAGAACTGGGCGCCAGAGAGGTTGTGTGCCCAAGGCGGCTGTACACAGGGTCATCCAGTTGCCAGTGCTGTGCTGTCCAGAAGGGGACTACCCTGCAGGGGATACCAAATACCCCGAAGATGAAGTCTTCGATAGACCCAGGCGTGGGCCTCCTCCTCATCAGATCCGGAAAGTACAGAGCGGCCAACCGACCCAATCGCAAGGTACGCAGGGCGAACCGAAAAGGATTTCCAAGATCGTACAGGAGGAAGGGGAGAAACTCGTCAGGGCACCCAAACGGGTCTTCCAGGTACTTCATCCGTTCGGCATAGTACCTGACCAAGAGAATCGGATCGTTCAGGATCCTGCAGATCTTGTAGAGGGACCCTTCTCCCTCCTCGATATCCTGTCGTAAGTCCTTGGGGCTTTGGATACCCGGGGTGGTGAAATCGAGCCCCTGCAGGTTGACCTGGAAACTCGGCATCTCGAAACTGATTGAGGTTGTTCCCCAGTTCCCATTGGCATCGGAGCAATTCCAGTTGATGGCGTATAACCGGCCGAGGGACATAGGTTCGTCTACTTCAAGCCACACGGCTTGGCCCGCGGCAACCCCCTCTGGTAGGTCCTCCTCCACAACGAACTGGAGGTCTTTGACCAGGGGGACGTAGGCTACCTGAATGGTCTCCGGGGAACCTGCCCCCCCACCAGCTCCTTCATCATCGATCCTGTGCGTAATTTCGACATGACTCACCACCGCACGAATCTGCCGCTGGAACGTCTTTTGCCCCAACTCGTCCCTGTCGATCCCATCGTCGGCAACAAGGAGGGATGCTCGGTTCGGGGTGATGTCCAGGTACCCCCCGGAATCTACCCCATAACCTGCCGTCGAGGTGATCAGGTCGTCCCAATTATTAAGGCTCTCGATGGATCCCCGTACCCCAAGGACCATCCCAGCATCAATGGAGAGGGCCTGCTCGCTCTCCCCTCGCAGCCGTACATGCCCGGTGACCACCTCAACGTTGCCTTTTCCATATACCGAAAACAGAGTATCAAGGCTGACAACTTCGTCGAAGACCACCATTGCCTTGACGGGTGTCATCCACAAGACCTTGGAGATGGTGGGAGATGTCTGATCCTCACAGGTAAACTGGTAGTGTTCGTCGAGGACAGCAGCTCCGCCAACCAGCTGGCCCCTCACCCGAATGGTGATCTCCTCCAGGGATTTGAAAGGTAGCGTTGGTGTCACAGCTACTACCAATTCATCGAGGACTGCAGAACCAATACTCTGCCGAAGGGTTGCAGAGCCGGCCCAGCCGGCTTGCACACCGCCAGCTCCCATGTCCACCACCACCTCACTGGTGCCCGATGTTCCCCGGACGATCTCGATGATAGTGTCCGGCTCGAGAGCTATCCCTACCGTCCCGACGAGCTGGAGCGACACCAATGCTGAGATCGGGACATCTACTTCTTGGCCCCCAGGAACGCAATTGACCAGATGCAGAGATCCTACAGGGCTGTACCCCCGGATCTCGTCGATGTACAGGGCTGGAGTCTTGATAAGGATAGGAGTCGCCATCAGGACACCTGCTCCAGCTTCACCTCAAACTTGACAGTTAAGGGCCCGACGTACTGAGACAGGTGCAAGGACATTGCACCCCGTACTATATTCCCACCCTTATACTCGATGAGGGCCACACGCTCCTGGTAGCCGGTACCCCAATCAGCATATGCCCGGCCAACCCATCGGGCGCCAAGTAGGGAGATGTCAACTCCAGCCCCGAGCAGGCCGTTGTCGTTGAGGGTCTGCATCATGGCCCCAGTATCTGGGAGGGGGGCACTGAGCAACGTTTTCTGATTCTCGATGACAGCAACCTTACTTCTTTGACCTTCCGGGACGCATACCAGCCTGTGGATGCCATTGTTATCCCCGTCGGTTGCCCCAGAGATCTGGCACCACTGCTGCAGGCCATCTAATCCATCTGGGAATACTGAGGCACTGGCAGGATCCAGGATCACCCCCGACAGACCATCAGCGGGATCGATGAGGCCCCGGCTCCCTGGGGGGGACCCACCGGCACCAGCAACAAAAGAGACCTCCTCACCCAAACAGATTGGTGCCAACTCGGGCAGCCCTTCAGGTACCCGCATGTGGAACATGAAGAGCCAGAACTTGTCAGCTCCGCTGACAACAGTTGACTGCCGGACACTGGCCGTGGCCCCGATTTGGAGCTTCCGAAGCGAGTGCGGGACTGAATCCCTACCGAGGCAGAAAACCTTGTCGCTGGAGAACCCGTAGTAGTAATTTGGGTAGGGGGAGTAGTAGCCCACGTAAGGGGAATACCCGTAACCACCCGAGCCTCCGGCCTGGGAAAAGACCGGAGTGATCCTCCCTTCCTTGACTCCCGGGTATGCCCAAAGCGGCCCTGCCACGTACTCTCTCCTTCAGCCTGTTTTAGGGGCTAGTCTGACGGTGGACGGTGGCCCGGCCAAACAAGACCATGTCACCGGACTGCCCATTGGTGTACATCCCCTTGATCCCATAGAATCCATCAAGGACCGGGACCCCTCCGGAGAAATGCCCGAGTGAGTCGTCGATGAACTGAGACAAGCCAGGGATGGCCGCCCAGGACGGACTGTCCACATCATTGGACGCCAGATCGTTTTCCCACACATTCAGGACAGCTTCTCCGTGGGGATTGACTAGCACATCGAGCTTCAAGTGCTTCCAGGCCGCGGCCACATCCCCGACATCATCGAAGGCAGCCGAGGACTTGGCAAGGCAGTGGGATGCCGAAGAGGAAAACCCACTCAGGGGACTCCCCTTAAACAGACCGATCTTGTAACTGGCCTCCTGGGTCAGAGCTACCATGTACCCCTGGGCCACCGACAGGTCAGTGTCATTGAGCAGGGCAAAGAACGGAGCGAACTTGATTCCCGAGGAGAACCGCTTCATCGGCCACGATAGGCTTCCTGCCTTTCGGGACCCAGTGAACGGTTGGAAGTTGGCCAGCGCCACCCGTTTCCCACCAGCCCCAGTTGCGGACTTGATCGCCCGAAAGCCGTAGACAAAGGTGTCCGGTCCGGCCGGCGGGGTGAACGCATTCGATACACCTCTCAGGATCGACGCGGTATCGAGGGAACTTCCGTCACAGTCAGTCCAGTCAGCTTGAGCGATGATACACCTCCAGGGCCCGTCTTCTACAGGCCAGCCCCTACCTTATGGCAAGGTCTCAGTCCACGCCCCCCCGTAATTCTCGTAGCTCTTTGCAGCCCCATCAAACATTGCCGCCGATAGCACCCCGGCGCCGAGGGGTGGGAAACCATCTTCGGCGTCCTCGTTGTTTTCCCAATCGGTACTGTAGTGCTCCCAATCCCTGGGGATCCCGAAGGTGAAGGTGGCCGGCGTGGATACTCCAATATCCGCATCCAAGGGGAATCCGAGCCGGGCGGTCCCTCCGGTCACTTTTACCGTTCCGGTCTCATCTGTAGCTGATTGCAGACCGAGATGGTCATCATCTGGCGCCACCCCAAACCCGGCGGCGCCGAGAAGGGTAGTCAGGTCCAGAGCAATGTCTACAGCTCCATTCAAGTCCCTGGTGAAAACCAAGACAGCAGGTGCGCCCCCATCGATTTCTACAACTACCGTCTCCCCCATCAGGATGCTCAGCGACAATGCTTCGGTGAACTTGGACCACAGGACTCCACCAGGGAACATGTAGCTGGAGTCCTCGTTGTCCTCCCACCCTTCCTGGTATCCCTCATAGTCATCTGTTAGGGCATTGAACATAGCCTCAACCAGATCGGATACACCAAACTGGGACTGGGCATCATGGTTATACCTGGGATTGAGGGGATCAACCAGTGTCTGTGGCTCGACCCAGGAGGTGCAGTAGGTCTCCTGGGGCTCGCTGTTGTTCTCAAACATAGCAACCACCAGGTCCCCAACCCCAAAAGCTACCTGAGCTAGTTGGTTTGACCCCCACCCAGCACAATATCTCTCAAACGGAACTCGCCGCCCCCCATCCACGAAAGTAGCTACATCCTCGGCCACACCGGTCTGCTCTTCGATCCAATCTTGGGCTTGCCCCCAGCCTGGGCCGGCGATCTCGAAAGAGGGATTTTTGACGTCTGCGGTCATCCCGATTAGATCTCCACACCCTCATCCATGTCCCAGATGGTGACCGTTCCGAGCACTGGGAACTCCTCATAACCCAAAACAACCGAGCCGCGGGTTCCATTCAAGACCAGGTTCTCGTCGTCGGGGGGAATGCTCGCTACAGCAGATGTCCCGGCGATCACCTCGAAGATGCCAGACCAGGCCATCTGGGAGGTGATGGTCCCACCGGAATCTGTCAAGCGGAATCCGAAGTCTACGGTGTACAGGGGGGCACGCTCGCTATCGGCAATGGCGAAGTGCATCTGCAATGCACGAACGATGGCACTCCTCGCCGCGGTCTGGGAAACCCCTGCAGCCTTATAGACCTGAACTACGATGTTGACTGTCTTGAAGACAGCATCAAAGACATCTATTCGGGTCCCCATCAAACCCGGCGCCGCCCCCCCAGGTGCAAAGATGGCCCCGATGGCATCTCGTTGGGAATCTGTAGGAGCAGCAGGGGGGTAATACAGCGAATCAGAGTATTGTGATCCGAGGGCCACGATGTATAAACGTCCTACATCCTCGGGGACACCTGCGACATGGTTTGAGGTAATCAGGGCCGATTGACCTACCCCCCCGACCGTCTCCGCCATAGCCTCGGCGTCAACTTCGTTAACAGTCCGCTCCCAAGCACGAATCTGGGCAGGCATCCGTACCCGGGCCTCCTCAACAGACATCTGGTCGAGACCCCCGGAGGATGGTGCCGAATTGGTGAACTGAACAGTGACCTTATCACCGTCCTCGTTGTACACGGCATCCAAGATGGTCCATCGGGCACCGGCGACCACGGCGTTGTCTTTCCCACCTCCAGTCTTGTACAGAATCTCGATGTCCCCTTCGCCCATTACACCATGAATACCATCCCCGAATTGCAGGTACGCCTTGCCGTAGTTGTCGATGAGGATGATGTATCCCCGGTCGCTATTCCCCATCTCCAAAGGACTGATCCAAGGGAGACCAGTGTCAGGGCGGACCCGGTCAAAGGGCCCGTTTGGATCGGACACGACAATGGAGGCTGGAATCACAGGCCAGTGCCCGAGGACAATAATCTGCCCCGGAAATCCTGATGCCTGTTCGATGGCTTCGTGTGAGTCTGATTGCTCCAGTGTCAGAGAGGGGGACTGGATGGAGCCACCAGTGATCTCGGAAACCCCTGTGGAAGCCAGTTGCCAAATCCCCTGTCCGGACTGCAGACGAATCGGCTGCACCTCCCCTGCCCCGGGGAGAAAAATGCGCTTCGGGGCTGCAGCGGCGCCGGCCGTCGAGAAGTAGCCCGGAACGATGGCAGCCTTTGCTCCGGACATAGACAACCCACTCGGTCGGATCTTCCGGATGCACATTAACCGATCGGTGACCTGGGCGAAGGTAAGCTGGCGTGCACGCTCATTGATCAGGGAGAAAGCCGCCCCCCCGACAAGGGCCTGGCCTTCTAACAGGACGTTTTCCGCACTGGCCAACGACTGGTCAACCCAACCGTCATGTGCCCGAGCTGCCATCCAAGCCTGGCGAGCACGAATGGACTCACGATCCTGCTGGACCAGAATCAGGTCATCTTCCGGGACGAGAGGTCTGTACATTTAGAGCACCACTGACAAGGAGCTACCCAGCCCTCCGCCATCAGGCAGTGCCCCGAGAGCTCCCTGACCTCGGAGGGACTTGACCGTCCAGACAATATCCACTCGCAGTCGAGCACCCGACTGCCTGAACATATGGACTGAGTGTAGCACAATACCTGGACAGTAGATGCTCACCTGGCGCTGGAAGTGGGCCACAGCGCTATCTACCAGCCCCCCAGACAAGACTCCCCCATCAGAAGAGGACTGGGTCATGTGCTGCGTCCGGACCGCATCAAAGATGGTCCCATACTCCAGGTCAATCCAGTAGGCCCCCATTGGTGTCCTGACAAGATGCTCGAGGGCTTGCCGTACACGTCCCACTCCCTGCGTCGTGAGCATCTGAGGCCCAACGAAGGTCAGTGGCCACGACAATGCCTGGGCGCGCAACCCTGGAGGCATCCTTGCAATATTCTGTGATGGATTTTGGCCAGCTCCGTTCATGATCTCCCTATTCTACCTCATTTATCCCCTAGAAATACTCGAAGGTGGGGAGGTTATCCAGGATGTCCATGAACGGAGGGCCGATCACAGCACCAGACTGGACATCGATAAGCATGGGCCGCGGGACTCCATCAATGAAAATGGGCTTGACAATTACTCCAGAGGCCAGGGGTTTTAGGAAGTTGTAGATCTCGACCAAGAGATACCGATTAAATCCGATGACCGACACCATAGGTCCTAACGGGGGGATTGGGAGGAAGGGCGGGGATTCCCCGGTTGGACCACCAGCGATGATACTTATGAAGGATGGGGGCGGGGGGAACGGAGTTGGCGCACCCCCCTGCTGAATCTGATCCTTGATGTCCTTCATGAAGTCTTCCATGTCCTTGAACTGATCGATCATGGGCTTGAGGAGTTGGCCTCCAGGTAGCAGAAGGAAGGGCTCTAGAAGGACGGACATGGCGGGTCCAATAAAAAGCATCTGGTCAGAGATTGTTGCGACAGGTGCAAGCATGTCGGTTGCCGCACACGGAATCTGACCCTGAAGTTCCTTGTCCATAAGGAGTAGAGCATCCGAGGCGATCGACTGGTAGTCTGCAATGATCTGATTCATGGCCTGTAACAGGAGAAAGATCTCGTCAATGAACAGGATGCAGTACCGAGCAATCGTCATTCCGTATTGAACGTAAGCCAGGGGGGGAAGAGACTTGACAATCTCAAGCACATACTTGGTCAGGTTCTCGATGCAGTCGAAGATAGGATCTGGCGACAGAGTCATGATCGAATCGGGGATTACTTGGAAGCACTTGGAAATCTGCTGGGCGAGCTTCTGCAGAACCATCCATCGACGAATCGATGCCATGGCCGGGGCGATCATGTCCTGGAACTCACACAGTAGGTCCCCTGTGTCGGGCACCTGAGCTAAAGACCCCCAGGCCTTACGCAGGGCACCAAAGTTCGGAAGCTCCAACTCTGGTAGGGTCTCCGGGACAGGAAGCGGCCGGCAGATTACGTCGAGTGCTTCCAGGGAGGGATCATCAGCCATCAGATAGTTCCATTGTTCAGGCCACCCTTGGTGACCTTGCGTCCCTGAATTTCAACCCCCAACTTCGCATCGATGTTGATGGACCCCATGGCGAAGATCTTGATCCCAGCTCGACCCTCAATCCTCAGGATCTCTCCGGTCCCTGTCTGACCACCACCCCTCACAATCTGGACTTTGGTCAGGCCACTCTTTGATGCCATGGTCATGGTGTGTTCTCCATCCACTCCCTCAACACCTTCCTCTTGAACAGAGAATACAAACTTATCATCCTCCCAGATACACACCCGCTCTCGCCGCTTCGCAACATCTACGTCAGGGTTGAACACGGAAGGTGGCCCCTGCACTGACCCGTCCTCGCCAAGAGTGAAGTGGGAGGGAAAGTACTTGGCGTAGGCATCAGGACGATCCCATTCCCCCCAGGCAAAGGTCACATCAATCATCGACCCAACCCTGGGGGGTGGATAACACGACCCCTGAACTTTGCCGTCCTCGCTGATGCTTGACCCTGGCACATTGCCCGGCCAGATCCAGAATGGAGTGGCTTCTTCATAGTATCCAGGAAGGCGAGCCCGTACCCTGTGCAGTCCATCAGGATCAGCCCGATCGGTTACAATTCCAGGTATAAAGCCACTGATGCGTTCGCCCATCGTCTCAGGTTCCTCCCCCAGCTCTCATCCGTTTGCGGCCCGTAACGTACCCAGTTCCAATCTGGATGTTACGCGTCACCTGCCACCACTTTTGCCCCCCCGTCTTGACAACCTCTATGTCTTTTCTCCTTTTGTCCTCGGGGGGAAGTTTCAGGCGGGTGTTGGTCCCGTAGACAATCCCACCCCCCCCGCCTGGTTGACCCGGCTGGAGCGTATGATGGGCCTCCCCGATGAGCCAGACACCATCACAGAAAATGGAGCCAGTCCCTCCAATTCGACGAGTCTTACCTGCTTGCAAACGGGGGTTGCCAACATCTTCTGCAGAGAGCATGAAGCCCTGGGAGAGTTTATGGATGAAGTCCCTCTTGGCCTGGTCAGATACCTGAATAGGGGAGTTGGCCAACGCCGGATACACATAGTTCCTCATGATGGCATCCCGATGCGCAGCCGGCAGTGACGTCCCGGCCCCCCCTCCAGGCACAAGCCCAAGGTCCTGAACATAGCCAGTCCCCATATTAATGGACCGGGTGACCTGTTCCATCTCAGCGTCCCGCACGATCACCTTGCGGGTCTTCGGGTCCACACCGGTGCGCTTAACCTTCTTGGGCATAGGGAGCCGGAAGTCCGAATCGATGGAGAGCTTGAGTAAATCTTGCCCTGCCCCATAGACTGAACTTTCAACAGGTTCCCCCTTCTCCCGGTCTCCTTCCCAGGTTGGGGAATGCCAGTGGAGTACTCCCTCGTCGTCGATCTTGAACTGGAAGCCGAACTGGTCCGCCATGATCTGCAGGTGGTCCGCATCGGCCCGACCAGCGGGAATTTCGATACGCTCCAGATGGTCCGAGGTGGTCTGGACCAAGATACCACTAGGGTTGAAGCCGGCCCGGCGGGCGATCTCTTGCACAGCTGCAGAGGAGGACTTGGCGACGATGATCCGGGGGCCCTTTGTCCCGGACTCGCCAAGTTGCATCTCCATCCCCATTAGGTCGCTCGTGGCGGCGAAGGCTCGTCGGGACTTTCGAATTTGACCCTTGCTATCCGTTCGAACAATCTGGACACCAGGTGGGTTCCGACGATTCAGCTTCCATCCTTGCGGCATCTTGCCGCCCTTGGCATTCCTGTTCCGGCCGAACAGAGTAGCCACACTCTCATTCTGCCCAACCGTATGGCGCCCCTCGCCATGAGCACGAACTCCGACTCCCCCTCGCTGTCGGTTTAAAACAAATACCTTCCACGGAAATGTGCCGTCGATGTACCCCAACTTGATAGCGATGATCATCCCGGCGGACAATGACCTATGGTCAGAGAAGAGCCCGTCGTGGTTCAGGACATCCATCTCAAGCTGATCATACTCTTTGATTCGGTCCACATACTTGACACGCAGCACTCTCTCCAGAAAGGCCCGGGGGCCAATCTTGCCCTGCAGCACCTGTACATTGAAGACAGGATTCCAGGTCTGGAAATCAGTGGCCGGCATGTCTTACCCCAACTCGGGTTGCTCGGACAAAGATGACCCATAGGCGATTGAGAAGTACTCGATGGGTGGGATCATGATAATCCTCCCCCGGGCCAGCGGTTCAAACGGGTCCTCAATCGGGTCCTCCTGGAACTGAGCAATGATCTCCCAGGCGTCGATAGGCCTACCGAGGATCCCCCGGTAGAACATTCCCGGCAAAGACATCGGCAGCTCCCACCCCTTGCACTCATACGCCTCGGGAAACGCCTCGCCGACCATCTCCAGGTTGGGCAGTCTCTCCGGGACGGACAACACCATACGACCATCTGTTCCTTCATAAATATAGCCGTGCCGACCAAGGCCCCCAACATCATAGGCCGCCAGATCACTCCTGGATGCACTATTGGCCACTGGTCCCTCCCTGTCCCCCACTCCCTATACCAAGACCCACAGCCCCGACTCCTCCGTCGACACCGAGACTGTTGAGTGCATTATAGATACCCCCGAGGCCAATCCCTGACATGCCCTGGGCCATCACATACCCCGCTGTGCGGAGGCCCTCGACATGCTCAGTGACAGTTACTATTAACGTACCCTGTCGCGGGACCAGGTCTTCGTCCCATCGAACGATGGACCGCTGCACAGCATCTACAGAAATCAACATGGTGCAGGTATTAGGCCACAGAAGCATCAGCCGAGACGGGGCCAGGCCGTACCCCCGTGGATGCAGCTTCGAGATGAGCCACCGTTCGGCCATCGGGAGCTCAGCTTCGTCCCGATCTGTCCATCGGTCCTTCGACTTTTTCCCTCCGTGCCGCATCTTGTCGAGCATCCTGCGCTCAGAATGCTGGAGCACAATGGAGAAGGTTTCGAATCCATCCGTCCCCTCATATTGGGGGACCGCCGCCCCCCCAATCGGCTTGGGGCTGCCTGTCCGCGCTTGGATCTTCTGATCCAACTGTGTTGGATTGTATAAGGCAGTGATGTAGTCCGACGGGTCCATTAGGTCGGCAAACCTCAATCGCGCTCTTGCTCGAGTAGGCTCTGTCCCTTTACCCGACATCAGAGAGTTCCTCCGGGCCCGTCAGGGCGTCGGCCATCGTTGGTCAACGGATCCCCCGAACCTTCATTACGGACAGGGAGCACCCCCGCCCGGCGGATACCCTCAGCCATGGCTGAGGCTAACTTTTCATGTGCCAAGGCAGCCTCAAGTGCCTGATTCATTCTCTTGGCCTGCTGGCCCGCAACAAAGCCGACCCCCGCCTCAACCATCGCTGTGTAATCTGCTTCAACCCCTTTTTCAATCTCGGCCTTTCGACTCTGGGGAGCATTAATGGCTGATGATGCCTGGGCAGTCATTGCCGCAATCCCGCCGTAATGTATGCCTGCTTTCGGACCAGGACCAGGGTGGGGCGATGCTTGTTTGACTAATGCAGCAACCCCCCCAAAATGTAGTCCAGCTTTTGGGCCAGGTCCAAGGTCCCCCCCGATCCGAGTCCCCCCTCCGCGGCCGAAGGGCATACCAAGGACAGAGCCGAACAGACCGAAGTCCCCACTCTTTTCCTGAGGACCACCGGGGAGACCGGCCACATTCTGGTTGTACCCCGGAACAAAACTTCCATGGCCGCCTCGATATTTCCCCCCCGCAGCCAGGGTGAGGAGATTGGAATACTGCAAATTCTGTGGGGTCCCGATGCCAGCAACCTGACCCAACACCCCCTTACCGTGCTTGCCGGCGAAGCCTTTGGTGAACCCGCCGACACCCATAGTCCCCATATGAGTGAGGACGGCCTGCCGGACCTGCAGCAGCTTCATTAACCGAGCATGCTCTCGCGGAGTAGCCATCCCGGTGGCCGCCTTCTCCATCAGCATCTCAGCCTCAGGAGACGAAGCAACAACCGTCTGGGCCATACGTTGCTCAGTCGACCCGAGCCGACCTCCGACAGCAGCCTTCTGCATCATCCGAGTGGCTGTACGGTAGGTTCCCCACTTGATGACAGGGGGCTCATAGGCAGCCAGCGCCTTGGTCTCCTGCAACACCTTGTTCATCTTTTCAAAGCCGTACTGGAAGGTGTTGTTGAGTTCCTTTTGCAGTGTGACCTGACGTGCAGTCAAGTTGATCTGCTTCTGAATCTGCATGGTGGTCTTGGCAACTTCACTCCCCATGATCTCCTTGTGGAACTTGAGACGCCAGCCGGCCCACTCCTTCTGAAACTTCGTCATCTCCGTGCCAAAGTTCTGGCCGAACTTGGCCTGGTAGGCATCAGCAAATGCCATTGCATCCTTACGTCCCAACCCTTTCACCCCCTTGACGCCGAACGCCTCGAAGGCCATTCCTCCTCCACGACGAGCAGCTTCAACAGCAGCCCCCCCTCGTTTGTCCGCCCAGTACTCCTTCCAACCCTTGGTGGCCAGGGACAAGACCTCCTCGAAGGCCAGGATCGCGCCGTAGGCAATACCAAGTCCAGCAGCGAATTTCCCGAGGCCCATCGTTGCACCCCAGACGGCAGCGCCAGCACCGCTGCCGATACCACGACCTACTGGCCCAAATCCCCCAATTTGCCCCCCGAGACCTGAACGCATACTCTTAGGCCTCGCGTATGTCCCGACGTAAGGATTGACCATAGGAGCCGCGGCAAGCAGTCCCCCCGCCCAACCCGCAGCTTTGCTCACCCCGATGTATTGAGACACGTTCGTCAGCAACCCCTTGGCGCCCTTGAGCAGAGCTACCGAGGCAAACAAAGAACCCCCAACAACACCTACCTTCGTCAGCATTCCAAACAGGGCACCGAACACGGAGTTGTTGGCCAAGGACTGGAAGCCCGCGGCGATTCCCTTCAAGCCGGTCACGACTGTCTTGAGGGCCGGCGTGAACATGTCGCCGACGACACGGGCCGCCTTACCCATCTCTTCAGCCATCAGTTCGATCTGCCCACTCAGAGTCTGGAGCCTCTGCTCGGCGATCATGTCGATGATGTTCTTGGCTTGCTTTGCTTCATCCCTCAGAGCTGCTAGAGCCTCCCGTCCGTACAGCACACCCTTGCCTTGAATTTTCACGCCCTGGGTGAACCTCTGGATGGCCATGACCAGCGGCCGGATCGACCGCTCCCCAATCGGCACCCCAGCTGGGGTCTTCGACGACAGAGCATCCATGACGGCCTGGGTCCCGAGCTTCCCCTTGCCCCCGAACTTCCCGGTTCCCATCATGCGGTCCATGATGTCACCGAGAATCTGGTCGATGCCTCGGATCTTCCCACCGGCACGGGTGGACACCCCAATACGTCTTAGACCCTCTTCAGCTCGGCCGCGGCCCAGCTCGGACATCAGGCGGAAGGTCTGGGTGGCGGCCCGACGGTTCGACCCCTGGAGCTGGCTAGCCACGGCAAAGACGGAGCTTGTGGTCAAGAAGTCCTGCTGCCCGCGGAAGGCAGCGGCCCCCAGCTGACCAGCCACCGGGGCGAAGTCTTCGATCCCGACACCGAGGGCACGACCAAGGCCAAAGAGCTGGGCGGCCCGCCCCTTGGCCACCTTGGCGCTGCCACCTGTTGCAACCATACGCCCCATGAAGGCCGCGGACTGCTGCAACGACAACTTCCCGAACGATGCCACAGACAGCGAGGCCGTCTCCCTCAAGGTGGCCAGAGCAGCCGACGATGAGCCAGTCAGGCGCCGCAGGGACAGAGCTGCCTCAGCGATCTCCTTCGGATCGAAGGGAGTCAGGCTGGCTACCCTCAGGATCTGCTTTTCGTATCCGGACATCTCCATGCTGGTGGCCCGGGTCAGAGCACGGATCTGGGTCAGGGCCAGCTCCATTTCCTTGCTCTTGTTGACGAATACACCCATGCCCCGGAACAGAGCGCCACCGACGAGCATCCCCACAAAGGCTCCGGCGATGTTCCGGAACCCCCCTCCACCCCCCTGCACCCCCCTGGCGCCAGCTGCGCGTGCCCTGGTCGCCCCCAGACGCCGTCCACCCCCCTGCATCCCCCTGGCGCCAGCTGCGCGTGCCCTGGTCGCCCCCAGACGCCGTCCTCCGCCCCCGCTCCCACCCATTCCGGCCCCGCCCCCCGCACGAGGAGCTGAAGCACCTGCAGTCCGCTGGACGACCCGCTGGCCGGCTCCAGCCATGGCATGACCTGTCTGGACGGCTTCCCGTCGGGCCTGAGCCATCTCCAGGCGCATCCTCTCGATCTCGGCCGTGGCCAGGGCAAAGCCCGCCGCCGAGGTCCGGGTGAAGGCGTTCATCTGCTTGATGCCTCCGACCACGGTCTGGGCTGACATGGTCCTGCCGAACTTGTTGTAGGCGGTGTCGAGCTGGGTGATGGCCTTGGCCATGTTTTTGACGCGGGTGATCTCCCCCGAGGTTGGGGCAACCACATCAAGATTCAGGCGGGAGTACAGATTCGCTACAGTGCCGGCCACGGCCTACCTCCGTTGGGAACCACGCAGGGTATCACGCATCGAGATCTTGGAGCCGGGGCCTCCCGATCCGGGACGGTCCTGCTCCTCCATTATCTTCTCAATGCTGGAGGTTAGCAACTGGCGAAGCTCGCAGGCGAGAGTCAGGTCCATCTCATTGATCTCTTGCAGGGAGGAAAATCCCAGGGACAGGCCCTGCCCACTACGCATCAACAGCGTCTGGACTAGCGACAGGTAGGCGAATCGACTGACAGGGAAATCAAAGAATGTGCACACCCACAGCGGAGCCATGGGCTGCTCCAGGACGTAATCTAGCTCTGCGGGCCAGCCAGCATCCCGGGCTTCTTCCCGGAACCTTTCTTCCGGCGCTTGCGCGCGCGCTCGACCGAAATCCCAAAAAACCCCGGGCCCAAAGGGATCCCACCTTCCTGCTCCTGGTGGCAAACCGTTGGGTCCACGCTGCAGGTCCAGTTGTAGAAGGTATCCACGTCGCCCCAGGTTTCCTGTCCCTTGTCGCGGACAGCGTCGAGCAGGCCCCAGTCTTCCTGACTGTACCACCACCTGACAATGTCGGTCAGGATGGTGAGCTTGCGCTGGATGTCGACCTGAGGACGCTCCTCCCCAGTCCCTTTGTCCTCAACCTTCTCGCCGGCCAGGTCTCCGGCCATCTTCTTCTGCTCCGGGGACAACTCCTTCTGCCCCCAGATCCCCACACCATCAGTTCGCGCCACGCTCTTGATCGAGGCCATGTACATCGAGTCGCAGCCCAACGTCGGGGGGTACTCCCCCCCATCCAGGATGCGGTCCAAGGCAGAGGAGCGCCGGATGATTGGGGGGCACATCTCAATCTTCCAGGGGCCATAAGTGACAAACAGCCCCCCCTCTTCGGTGATAGCTGTCTTCCCTTCCTCACTGCACTCAAAGTGCTCACATTCTCCAGCAGAAATCTGCAGTGGGGACTTCGGGATCCGACCACAGTGCTGGCAATTCGGGCGGGTCTCGATAGGGGTTCCGGCCCGAGCGCGAAGCTGGTAGATGGCGGACAGGACGTCGGTGACCATCACCTCGCGCAGGTCGGGCATCTCCCCCACCTGCAAGCTGGAATAAGGACCGGGATGCACCACGTAAGGGGGGACCAGGCTCAAGGCCAGCATCTCGGCCGCCAGGTGGCCCGTCTTGGCTCGATCGCGACCCTGAGGGTCCTTGGTCATGGTCCCCCCCTGCCCCATCGAATGGAGGGCGTCGTGGATGTCCCCGGTCTTGATCCCGCGGCAGGCCAACTTCAGTCCAGAGGGGATACACTCGATCTCGATAGCCATCAGCCACAGCTCCTGTTCGGGATAGGTAATTAGGCCCGCCGGCAGCCCTGCTCCAGAGGTTGGATCCAGCAACAGGGCGCAGAGTTAGGCAGGACGAAAGGGCTCCCTACCCACGTGACCGGGGGGTGACGTTAGCAGGTATCGAACTGCGGCTCCGACCTCCGCAGGGGATGCAACTTAAAGGAAGGCTGAACGACGAACCTGGGACAAAGTCTACCAGGTGTGCCACGTGTGTCAACGGAGAAACTGGAGGAGAGGATCAGCCGAGGAACTCGACGGTGGGGTACTCGTAAGCGAGGATGAGCTGCTCGATGAGGATGTCACCGGAGTTGTTGTCGAACTGGAACATGGGATAACCTGCGACCTGGCAGTTGTGACAGTTCCAGGCGATCAGGTCGCGCCGGCCCCTGCTCAACCCAGCGATGGCCAGGGTGCGCAGGTTGTATGGATCGTCTACTCCAGCCCCCTCCGGCATACTGGCCAGTACATCGCAGTTCTCCAACAGCCAGTCGTACATCTCCCCGCCGCTGGGGATGAGACCCACCGACAATGTGATGTCGTCCACATTGGCGATGGTTGCCATCTTCTGGGCGTAGACCGCACCGCCCTCACGGTTCAGCGCGATCTCGAAGTTGACGTCGCCGCCGGACACGTCCCGATACTTCGAGTTGCTCAGGCCGCCCGACAGGTCCTCCACAAGGAAGTTGTACTGTCCTGCCAGCTCTCTTGATCGTGCCTGCTGACCCATAATTGGTGCTCCTTGAGAGCCGGGTTATCCTGCGATGCCGGCAGCCTTGGCCGCCTGAGACATGTAGCTCTCGACGGCGCGATTGTCTCTGGTGAAGTACAAGTCCACGAAGCGGGCGGGGGAGGCAAAAGCGAAGCCCTCCTTGACCACCAGCTTCTGCTGGCGCTGCACCACCGCGTTGTTGATGTTCTCGCCCTCGGGGTCCACATTGACGAAGAACGCCTCGTTGGCACTGTCAGATGCGAAGACACCCAGAGAGGTCCAGTACTTGTTGTCCTCGATGAGAGCCTTTTGGATGATCCCCCGACGCCGCTTGGAGTTGCCCTGGGTACGGTGGCGCTCCAGGAAAGCGGTATGCCGGTAGCGAAGGTGCGAGCAGAGCATCTGGTTGCCAATACTCTCGAGCTCCAGCTCCGTAGTCACATCCTCGCCGGACTGACAGTCGTTGAACCAGGCACCGTAGCGACCAGTCCTCTCATGCCGGCCAAACAGGATCGGGTTGATCCCGTAGTCGGTGACATAGTTCTGGACGTTGGGGTCCAGGACTTCATGCTTGTCGTCGGCCCCTTCGAGCCCGACCACCATGTCATTGAGCCATCCGAAATCCTGGTTCGACGGGTTGACCGCCATCTGCGCCAGGTACCGCTTGGACTGACCGCAGATGAGACCGGCGAGCAGGCCGCCGTAGCCGCACACGATGTTGTCGTTGTTCAGGCCGAAGACTGTCTTGTCGGGATTGGTGATTCGCACCCGCGGCCAAGCCATGCCGGTCTTCGCCCGGCTCCCGGTCAATGCCGAATACTGCGCCACCGCGGCCAGATACCCTAGACCAGCCTGCGTCTCTGGGATGTAGATGACCTTTTCCTGCTTGTACTGGTAGTTCTCACAGTACGAGATGGCGGCGTTCTGGACCGTGGAGGACAGACCATCCGGCACCAACATCATGTTGCCTTCGTTGACCAGCTGGAAGCCATACAGACCGGTCCGGCCGGCGGTGCCCCCGACGTAGTCGGCATCCACGAGGGCTGCCAATCCATCATCTCCACCCACCAACGCCACAGCAGATCCCAGGGCCGCGGGCATACGTTGCGTTACGGTGCCACTGGCCAACAGATCGGTGACCTTGACGTAGTTGCTGCGCCGGGCGCTGGTGTTGACCACGTCCTCCACGTAGTCGTTCGAGGTGGAATCCATGGTCACGTTGCGAATCCACTCGATGGGCTGAATCTCACGGGGGTGGAATACCAGCAGGTCGAAGTAGCCCGCCAGGCCGCTCTGCGCAGCGACAGGCTGCACAGTCAGGGCCAGGTCTCCATAGTACAAGCCATCGGCCCGCAGGGTATTCTGGACGCCGTAGGGGCCCGCAGCGCCAGAGACCAACGTAACGGTCCCCTTGGCAGCTGTGAGGGGGTCGATGTCCGATGTGTGGTTGAGGTAGTGGAACACCCTCTTGACCCACAGCTTGGTACCGCCCATGGCGAAGTACAAGTAGGCATGCAGGGCGGCATGGTAGTCCACCGAGAAGCCGCCGTACTTGAGCTTGAAGTCGTCGAAGGAGGTGACCGCCGTTACTTCCTCAGGCCCCCATTCGAACACCCCAAGGAGCTGGGTTACCCCGAACTCCCTGTTGGGCATGGACCGCAGATTGCTGGACTGCCACTTGTTGTCAACGCGGCTGCGACCGTTACGCATGGTGTTATACTCCTCGAGTCGCCGACCCTTGGTCAACGAGCAGTTGTCTGCCTACCAGACCAAAGGCTCTCTTACCCAGCACGCTGCACCGAGATGAATCCGTCGACCGGGTCCACCCTGGCATTACCTTCAGATACCCGACGTGTGATAACCGGGAGGCTGGCCACAGCATCAGGGACAGACCTACTGATTCCACCTGCGGGGATGTTGATGAACAAGGGCTCCAGACGTTCTCCCACATGACCCCCAATCAGTGCGACCTCCGCTTTGATGCACTGACACTCCCCGTTCTCAATACAAACAGGGTCATGGGGCAACGAGAAGCCGAAGGTTTCAAACCTGTGGGTGTTGGCTACACGAATCATAATAGGTCCATGCTACCTCAGCAAAATCGGCAGGGCAAGGGCCAAAACGGGCCATACTGTGCCACCTGTGCCACCTCTCAGACAAGCTCTGTATCGTATGTCTCCCCATCCATATTTGCCCACTGCTGCTCAATGGTCAGAATGCGTTTGTCATCGGCATCCGAGTGCTCGCTCATCATCAAGATCCCTCGGACCCAGATGACCGCCCGACCACTACAAGCATCCAGGTCTGCTCCCCGCTGATTGGGGGTGGGTTCCCCACCTGGCCCGAAGTGCCAGTTGTAGTCGTCCTGCAGACCGGGGTAGAGGGTCGGGTTCGCATCGACAACCAAAGCCTCCTGATCCTCAATCATATCTTCGAGCAGCTCGCACAGCTCATCCATTTCAGTAGAGGAGTTGGCCCCCAGCAGGAGTGTAGCCTCCAACCTTTTGACCCGCAGCCCCTTAAAAGAATGAACCACTGTCGAGTCGGACGGATCCTCAACTTCTTCGTACCCCGCAGTGAGTTGGACATAATCAGGATCAGGTACCCACTTGAACACACACCCAACCCCAGGCAAGCCGGCCAGCTTTACAGTAGCCTCAGAGCCCTCGGCATATTCAGAGCTCCTCCCCATTGAGATATTCTTACAGACTCGTCGGCGGAGCTCATCGAGTACTGCATCGGTGAATTTCGCCCGTACCCCCCGTGGTCGGTCTTGCTCAGTCGAGGGGCCAAGGTCCCGCCGTCGGTAAGTAAAACCTGATGCAGCTGTTGCAACCTCCCCGACCACCGGCGTCCCGGTCACATCCAGATTTTGGACTACTACATCCACGGCGGGATAAACATCGAGCACTACCGGTGGGATCCCGCTTCGAACAGGGCCATGGTATGGGCCAAGCTTACAGACTATTTGGGTCGCAGAGCGAACCTGAACCCAGTCCACTGCCCATCCCCCGAAGGTGACAGTGACACCGGGGGCTACATCCTCGGCCGGATGGACATCCGGGACTGCATGGATGGCGAAGTCGGTACCAGTGATCGTGACAATTAGGCCCCCCTCAGCAGGTCCTGTGGAGGGGGAGATACCTGTAATGGTCGGGACAGCCATATGCTACCTCCTCATCAGGCGGACGCCCGTGGGCTTCGCTCCACGGATTGCCCGCCCCCGGATACCACTGCGGGCGGCAGCGATCCGTGACAAATTCCCGATCACACCTTTCCCCTCCTGCTCCAGAGCGAAGATGCCGCCGACGGTTACAGGCCAAGCTTCATCACGCCAGACCATCTTGCCCCCCATCTGGGTGATAATAATCCTCCCACCAGAGGCAGGCCCATCCGGCAATCGCCCCCCGCGGGGCCTTCCTTGATAGCGAGAGCTTGAGCCGGGCCCCGCACGCATCTCTCGGACCATGATCGAGTAGGCCACAGATCGCTTCGTCTCCCGATAGCTCATCGTCCAGGCGGGCCGATTCAGCCCCCCATCGACAACCTCAAGAGGGGTCCCTCTCGGCCACTTTGGACTGGGATCAGGGGCATGCCCTCCTGGGAAAATACCCATGGCTGCAGAGAAAACCGTCCTGCTTGGTCCCTTACCTGTTCCCCCAAACCTGACAGTGACATGTTCAGCCAGCCGACGGTAAGTCTCGCCGGGCGTATGGGGCGGCTTGGCCGGGCGTGCTTCCCCGACGAGCTTGCCCGCCATGGCTATCATCGAGCTCATCGAGCTTTGGTCGACGTCGCTCCCCATCTGGTCATAACGCTCTTCAACCTGTTTGGCACCCTGTTGGACTAGAGGGGGGACAACAACCCCGGCCGCCAAGTTCATGTTCCCTCGGTCCACCAAAGAGTTGAGGTACTGAGCCATCTGGCCCAGGGAAACCTGCCCTGCCCCACCCCAATTCCTTCGTCGCCCGGCCATGAGATTACGCTCCGATCGCTACGTCTTTTTCAGACGTATAGATGATATGCAGATCGTAGCCGTCTCGGCCGAGGCCAGGAGAACCAGGCCCTCTCACCTCGTAGATGTACAGAGGCAGGGCGAAGTCGATGGAGACCGGCCGCCGTGACCTACCCCGATAGATGCCCGTGATCTTGTCTCGATTCTTCAACAGGCACTGGCCGGTCGCCACGTCGATGAGCCCTTGGCGCCGCAACAGCCGGCGGTGTAATACGAAGCCCTGCTTCGTGACAGGGGCATCCCCACCGAATACAGCCCGAATTCGCTCGAAGGATTCGTACTCCATCTGGGCGGAGACATCCACCGCGGTCATATACTCCGGTTCGCCATCGGCCACTCCGGCTGCATAGCTCACAACGGGCTCTTCCCGAGTATAGTTGTACCCGGCCGAGCCCTGCGATCCCGGCGGATCCTTGGCGTGGGTCGCTGCATGGTCAAGCCGCTCAATTCTCACCCATATAGGATTGATCAGCGGAGCAGAGACGTTGTATTCCAGGCCCATCAGAAGGTCCCTCCACTCCAATCCCTTGCCCGACCAGCAACAGTAATCCGGGTTGGCGCTACGTACCTGTGAATGATCCGGTCCAACTCGGAGTCTCCGGTGAATACCCCCCCGAAGCCAGCCACACCGTCGGCCGAGGCGCCCCACTTGATGGTCTGGTCCCGGGTCTTGATCATCGAGACGCCACCGATCCCTCCGCCAAAGGGGGCCTGCAGGTTGGCGTCCTCGAGCGCCCGATACACCATGGCGCCAACCACCCGGGCCAGGTCCCTCGGCGTCTCCCCCATCCCCGTCAGGTGCTCCCCGGGCATCCAGATTCCATCGGTGTAACCGAACACTCCCGTGATCTTGTAGGCTCTCGATGGGTCGGACCAGACGGTTGAGGCACTCGCTCTTACATTACTACTGCGCCAGGAGTCCATCAATTCGATCCCAACGAAGATGCGTCCGTCCCGGCCCCGCTCCCCGTCCAGATGGGTCATGGCTTTGCACTCGTAACTCGAGTCCTGCACAACCTCTTCGACCTCGGCATCGTCGGAATCCCGGTGGGTCCAGGCAATCTGTTCGATGCAGATAATGGGCTCGTTCGGCAGCAGCCATTCAGTCCCGTTTCCTCCCACATACACGGAGCGGTACTCCGGGTGGAAACACCGGGCCGTCCAGAACTCGATCTGCTTTGATGCCTGACAAATCTCTCGGTGGAGCATTGCCGTGGTGTCGCCGGCCGCGGCGTGGTCATCCCGATAGGCCTGACGAGTCGACAGGTATCCTATGTACTCACCGCCTCCATGCGCCCAGTCCACTTCATCCAGAATCTCAAACTCGATGACCTGCTTGATGTCAGGCCCAGCCGCGGCCAACTTGTAGGTCACCACGACCCGATGGGTCCCCAGAGACCAAACAGCAGTTGCCCCTGTTGCCAAGGCGTACCGTCCGGTCCCCAGCTTGTCTCCAGCTCCCAAGATAGTGGGCCCAACCAACGTGGCAGGTGCTACCCCATCGGATCGGATATCCTCGATCGTGAAGGAGGCCAACACCGGATCGGCCAGCTTGCCCCCCTGCCGGCAGAAGAACTGCAACACCGGCCAGCTGGCCGAACTCTGCTCACCCTGGGTCAGTCCGCGCATGACTCTATTATTGCCTGCCCCCACCCAAAAGAAAACCCCCAGCGCCACTGGACGCCGGGGGCCCGAAAGGGGGACAAGACCTGATGCCAAACAAGTCCTACCGAAATTAGAGTATAAGAGGACAGAACAGGAGGGTCAACTACCTACGGACGGCGGTGGCCTGGTTGCATGTTGGCCGCGCCACCGGGGAGCTCTCCACCGAGATCATTGTGGATGGCCGCAATCATGGTCTCGGACTGACGCTGCCTGGACGCCGAGGGGGTACCGACCCGCTCCAGCTCAATAGGCTTGTTTCCCCCACCCGCGGGAACCTGGTCCACGACGTTCCCAGCCAGCTGCTGGGCGGGACCGTCAAGACCAAACCGGTTCTGGGCGCTGGCCGGTGCCATGGCCCCACCCCGGGCCAATGATGCCATACCAAGGTCAGCCGCGGCTGTGGCTGACACCGTCCCCTTGTCACCGCCACGCACCAGCACCTGGGTCTGAGGGTGAACCGCGCTGCCCCCAACACCGAGACCCTGGGTATCACCCTGGTACATGCCCCCCATCCCGCTCATGGACTGACGCTGGGTGCTCTCCCTGGCATCGATCTCCCGCTTCTGCTCCAAGGTCACCACGTCGCAGGCCATCGGGGACATCGGATTCCTCCCGTTCTGTCGTGCTCTGGCGAAGGCCAAGGCCTCGTTCTTGCCCATGGGGCCCGCCCAGTCCGGGATGTCCCCGGGCAGTCCCGTACCTCCCTGAAGTCGCGCCCACTTCCCATTGGGCAGCAGGATGCTCGTCCCCTTCAGCTTGTGCCCGATCGACTCGTCGTAGCACTTGACCCGGGCGAAGTATCCACCGGGCGGCTCGGGCTCCCGGTCAACCTCATCATAGGTCTTCGGCCGCAGGTCGATGTTGCGGATCTCGGCCGGCGCCGAGGCCCCCGGGACCGTGGCAACCTGATTTTTGAGGCCCTGCAATTCTGCGCGCAGGTCCGCATTGTCGGCCATCTGCTGCTCCATCATCTCCATCATCCTCTGGAGCATCGGGTCCACAGGTGCCGGGGTAGGGGCCAGCTCCGCCTCATGCTGGGGACTTGGCTCCGAGATGACCCGGGTGGCAACCTCCGGGGTGGCAACCTCGCCCTTTCCCTCGGGGGCTTTCCCAGCATCCTCGTCCTCATCCGTGATCACCAGATCATCAACAGATTTGGCAGCGACCTCCGGGGGAGGGACAACTTCTGCTTCCTCTTGCACGATGGGGGGAGGTTCGACCGCGGACAAAAGGTCCGGGGACGGAGCTGGACTCGGAGGTGGCGGGGGAGGGGGCGGAGCGCCTTTCTTCTTTTTGGTGGCCATGGGCATCCTCAAGCAGTTTGTATGCCTGGAGAGGATAACCCCTGAAACTTGCTATGGCAAGAGGGAGGCTACTGGAAAATCCAGGGCACAGGGCCCTGAGGTCTTAGTAGTGGTGGACCGCGAGCTCCACAGTCGGACTGCCGATGGCCGCGCCGCCCGCAACCTCGACACCGGTGGCCGCCACGATGAGCTGCAGCTTGTCGTTGGCACGATCCCAGTGCAGGATGTACCAGGCGCCGCCGAAATTGACGAGCAGGTCCTCGATGTGGGTGACGGTGATCCCCTCGTAGCTCGCCACGCCCTTGATGAAGGTGGCCACGATGGCGGCATATCCGCCGGCCACGTAGGAGTTGTCGAGCTTCAGGGTGAACCGGGTGCAGACGCCGCTCGGCGCCTTACCGAACTTCTGGTTGTTGCCAACCAGGGCAGTGAGGGTGATAGCCATGATGTCCTCCAGGACCTCCCCCCTTCTGGGAGGAGGTCAGTTCAAGCGTTAGTTTCAGTCAGGCGCAGAGTTCCCGGCTTACGTGCTGGCCAGGTTCTCGATCTTGACCTCCATCTCCTCGAAGATCCAGCCCTCGCTGATCCAGGCATTCATGATGACCGACAGGGAACGCTGGCGGGGGTCCCACTCGGTCTCCACGCCGATGGCCTCACGGAGCCCGAACACGAAGCGGCCCGGGTTGCAGTCCAGCGCGTCACACTGGCCACCGGCGCTGGGCCAGCGGGGGACATCGATGACCGGCCGGTTCTTGAAGGCCGGGTACGACTCGCCGTTGATCAGGCGGGCGTCAGACTGCTCGGTGTTCCGGTTGCGCAGCTCCTCGTCGTAGCCGTCCTGAGTCTCCTCGGTGCAGAACACGCCGAGATTCTGTTTGTCCTCCACGCGGTACTGGACGGGCCGCGTGAAGCGGGCCGTACGGAGCAGGGAACTGCCCAGCGTGGCACCCAGCGCATCGAACGAGTAGCTCGTCACGCCAGCGATCATCCCGTTGAACATACGGAGGAACGGAGTGGCGCCCGCGGCGGTGTCGCCCTGGATGATCAGGTTCTCCCAGCCGCCCTTGGTGTGCAGACCCAGGTAGGTCAGCAGGGTGTCCTTGAACCGGCCCTCTTCCACCTGCACCTGGAGCGCGTGCTTGGGGTAACGCACCTCGCACATGATCTCCTTGGCGGTGAAGATGGTCTGGTCGAAGGTCGGGCGCACGCGCTGACCCTCAGCCAGGGACTGGTACTCGGCGACGGGATGCCACACATCCTCGCCGAACGGCTTCATGATCGGGTATTCGACCTGGTCCCGAGGCATGATGACGTTACGCACCTTCTCCATCATTGCCTGGCCGGCGATGGCCACCAGGAAGTAGTCGCGCACCTGCTCACGCACCAGCTCGCCACCCGCGGCGAACTGAGCAATCTCCACGTCGGCCTTCTTGGCGTAGACCGGCCGCTGGTCAGTGCCTTCGATGACAGCCATATTGGTTCTCTCCTTTTGGCCGTCAGACCGGCCGACTGATGATTCCGTTCAACCCCCCGGGCAGTAGTAAAACCGGAGGGGGCTCTTCGTTACAGGACGCCGCCCTGTTCGCGGATCGCTTTCAGGCGGGGGCTGTTGCTGAGGTTGTGGTCGTGGGCCGAGGAGTTCTTCTTCCCCTCGATCTCCTTGGTGGCGTCATCACCCTCGCCGCCCTCAGCGCCCTTCTTGTCCTCGATGACCGGGATGGTGGCCGGCACAGACACCATCTGAACCGCGGCGGACTTCTTGCCGGCAGTCTCCATGATCTCTCCCACCGTCTCCTGAATCATCTTCTTGACGTCGTCAACCTTGATGGTCTCCACACCCCCGGCGCCAGCCCCTTCCTCAGCCTTGGGCTCCTTGATCTTCTTGACGTCGGCCTCGAGGACATCCAGGCGCTCGCCCTGGGTCTTGGCCAGACCCAGCAGCTCGTCCAGCTTGTCGCTGTCGGTCTTGGTCCCGGGCTCTTCGCCGACCTCAACGATCGCCTCGACACCCTCTTCGACCTTCACGTCGGCGGCCATCTTGGTCTCACCGTCCACCAGCTCCACCTTGTGGTCGCCCGGCTCGATGTCCTGCAGGATGAACTCCTTGGCACCCTCAGCGATCTGGACCTCCAGCTCGGTGCCGTCGAAGCTCAGCTTGCCAGCCAGGGCCTTTTCACCCTTGGCCACGATCTTGATGGTTCCCTTCTTCATGGGCTCGTCTCCTTTATCTTTCTTTCCAGGTGTCTCGTCAGTATCGTCGAGCCCCAGGGTATCATACAAGGTATCGCAGCCTTCGATCATGGCTTTACTTGTGGCCGGGGCCTGTCCCTGGACCATCATGGCCTGCGTCTTGAGGCCCTCGATCAGGTCTTTGACCTGCAGGACCTGCGCCTGGCCGTCCTCTTTAGCCCCCAACATTTCGTCGAGGATCTCTCCGGCCTGGACCAGAGCTTGTTCTACAACCTTGCTCATTCCGTCCAGGCCCTCGATCCCATCCCCTACCTGTCCGGCTTGGAATCCCTTGACTCCACGTCCCGCAGCGAGCAGGGCCTGGCCCAAGCGGATCATCAGGTCGGGATGGGGCATGTCCTGGTCCCCCCCAGTCCCGGCGCGCTTGATTGCCTCAACGAAGAATTCACCTTCTTCTTCGGCATTGGCGGCATCCGGGACCATCGCCACTTCGTAGGAACGAATCCAGAACAGGCGGCGGAGTCTTTCTTTGAGACCCATTATGAAGGATACACGGGGCATAGGCTTTGATCCGCAGAATGCCCCATCACCCTACACTTGGCAACCCCCATCTGGCACAATCTGGCACAGATGCGTCAGACTGGCTCAGTCCAGCAGATCAGGCAGCTGCTTGTTCGATGCGCCCCATGGCGATGTAGCCGATCGAGAAACCCTTGATCTTCTTGTCCAGGATCAGCTTCCAGATAGGCTTGGACTTGACCCAGACAGTGAGCATCCAGGTGCCCGCTTTGACAATCTTCTCCGACTTGTCGTCCCGAACATAAGTCCGATCGGGACTCTGCTGCCAACATGCCAGAACAGGAACATCCACCGAGACATCCTTGCCACCATCCTCGGTGTGCAGAAAGGTCACACGGCTCTTGGCGTTGGCCATCCACCAGAACATCGACAACAGAATCGTCGGGTCATCGTAGATGTCATGGTCGGACAGCTTCTCCCCGGTCACCTCATCATACGAAGTGCTCCGATCAGGGGTGTCCGGCTTGAGGACCTCACCGGTCACGATCTGGTGGAGGGGGAAGTCCCCGTCCATGTCGAAGGGGATGGTCCCCCGAGGATCGTGCTTGTCCCCGGCCTTCTTCATCCCAGAGAACCGTTGCAGGACTTGCTCCACCCGGGCACGACTTTCAGCATCTGTCGCCAGGGCACCAGCCCCACAACCCACCACCTCGAACGGGACCGTGAACTCCACCGGCTGCAGCCCCGCCTCTTTGGCGCCGGCCACCGTCTGCCCGGGCTTGTAGTTCAGAAAGGAAACCTGTGGAACAGCCTTGCCCGCCCGATACCTTTGAACATCCCAAGACCCGATTCCGGACTGCTGCAGCAGCCCCTCGCGCACCAGGGCTAGGTCGTAGACAGGTAGGCCAGCAACCATCGAGGGGATGTCCTCAATGCCCCGTACATCTCCCGCTCCAGGTAGCAGGGGGACAGGACTCACCAGCCCGGGCGGGAGCAAGGCCTGAAGCATGGAGGTCCCTACGATCCCGGAGGCTGCGGTTGTCGTATGGACCTGAACCGGCTCAGGCTGGCCTCCTTCAGAGCCAATGCGGGCAGCCAGTTCCAGGTCCCCTGGACTGATCATGATGCAGTCTGGGGCCAGGGCGCGCGCCTCTATGCACGCCTGTGCAGCCTCATTCGGGGCAAGGTCGTCCCCCCATCCCTCTGCAACCCCGATCCCCGCGGCCTCGGACAACTTGTCGTTGTAGCGAGTCTTGACCTTGAGAAGGTCCAAAGCCATAACGAAGGCCTTCTCCGCTGCAATCACTCGGTCGGCGAGATTGGAGGCCCGACCAAACATGGCATGAAGTTCGCGATACGCCCCAAGAATCCTGTCCCGGTTGGACGCAGCCCAGCCAGAAGGGTCCCGACCGGGCCCCTCACGAAGGCCTTCGCTGATGGCCTCGGCTACAACCCAGGCTGCCCGACAGATTACGTCCTCTCGGTCCTCATAGGGATCTACAGCTTCAGCTTTCGGAAACAGCGGCATCTACTCCTCCTGTCCAGACGGCTGGTCACGAAAGTCAACCATGTCCTTGGCCCCCAGTCGGGCGATACCTACCCCCTCCCCTTCACTCTTCCCCCAAGCCCGAGCCAACGTACCGTCGGTGACTTCATCTCCTGTGATGTCTGCCCCCCCCTTCGTGGTGACCTGCTGCTCAGCGATGTCGTCTGGGTGCCCACCTCCCGCCATCCGTGCCAGAACCATGTCCCATAGACGGTCCGCAGCGAGCTTGATTGGGGCATGTCCGTCCCCGCAAATACGGGTTAGACAGTCGTACACGATCTCCAGACGATCCTTGAAAGCTGCATCGGTTGGAAACAGGGGCCGTGTCCTGGGGTCTTCCATGGCCCGACGGACAGTTTTCGCAATCGTCGTCATGATCAGAGGACCCTTGTCGGCATTGCAGGCCACTAGTTCACGAACGACTGGGGGGACTCCAATATCAATGACAGCCCGCCGGAGCATTTCCCGCTCTCGGGCTTCATACATCTGCCGTTGTCCGTGCATGGAGGTAAGAAGCCGCTTGCCCTGCTCCATCTTGGAAAGTTTACTCATCTTCGGGGTCCTCCACAGGTGCCGGAGCCGGTACAACCGGACCCTTATTGTTCCCGTCCATCTTGTCGGTGGCCTCAATAGGAGGCATGTACTTGGCATCCAAACCCATGAACTTACCCGCGGCCTGCGGGACACGAGCCATCATGAATCCGTCAACAACCCGCCGGGGATACTTACTCCACTGCCCCTTGTCCTGGACAATCCTCCCCAGATCCTTCATGGCTCGGCGTACCGTAGGCCAGGCCTGTTCAGGGGTAATAAAGTTCTCTTTCCCCAACCGCTCGAGGATCTCAGACAACTCCCCCAAGGCCAGAGAAGCCCGGGTTGGCCGCTCGAGTCGAGTAGCCAACAAACCCAGGTCATCCACAATAGGTTGCAATCCGGCACACCAGGACTCACCACGAGGACCATAGACCTGCGTTTCAGTATACCGAAGGGCCTCCTGGATTTCCTGCTGGGTCATCCCCTCGAAATCCCCGAGGGCTGCCCGGTTCATCCGGTAGGCCCGAAGAGCAGTCCGGTAGCTCTGCTCGGTGTACTTCATGGCCAGGGCATCTTCCTGCTGAGCCGGCCGGGTGTTGACAATGGATGATTTGGGCTCCCCAGCCCCCCGACTGCCTGCTCGAGCCATTGCGTCGGACATGACCTGCATGATGACGACCGAACGTTCGCCAGGCTTGACAGCAGCCTGCAAATCCTTTTGCCACAGCTCTGTCTGGTCCGGGGTGATGCGCTGCCCCCCGTGGATCATCCAGAGGAGCAGAGGGACCAACTGGCCCGACAGCAAGCCCCGATTCTCCTGGGCGCACTCTCGGATCCCGAGGAGCTCTGTCTTGGTGGAGTACCAAGGGGCCATCCCCGTCAGGGCAGCCCAGGGCGCCGTATGCACCATCCGGACGATCTCAGTGGATGGTGTCCCGACAGGCCAGCGGCGCTGCTTGTTTCCCCCGTACCCCCCAACTTCCTCCCCCATTTCTCGGGCAAGCAGCTGGTCCATGGTCTCGTAGTATCGTCCATCACTGCGACTACGCACCCGCGGGTCACCAAAGTCCTTAAAGAAGGCCACCGGACTCACAGCATTGGCGCTTGCAGACTGGAAGCACCCTACGAACCTACGAAACCTGAAGTTCTTCTCGTAAACCAATGGGTTGTGGACCATCAGATCAGAGAACCCGACCGCAGGGCTTGGGGGCTCAACTCTGATGAAACGGGCAGGGGACCACACCATCCCAACAGGCTTGCCACCAGGAGCATCCCGCAGGACTTCCAAGAAGGTACGCCCTCTCACCTCGAGATCGTAGCCGGCCAAGGAGGCCATCTGATCGTATGGGAGGTCCACCTGACAAGTCGCAAAAAACCCGTCGACCAGGGCAGACTCCAGCTCTACTCGTGCATCGATCTGCCTACACACCTTGTCGAGGGCAGAATCCTTGATGTCGAGCCAGGACTTATCGGTGCTCCCGGCCTTGACTCGTTGCATCCGCATCCACTGCCGAATGGTCTGCTTACCCTCCGGGGTCATCGGGTCAGCCTTGGGCACTGCATAGGGGCGCCGCCCATACACATTGTCCAGGTAGGCCGAGATCACACCGGAAATTACCCAGGAGTTCCGGATGAGCAGATCGGCATCAGTGTCGGACTGGATGGGGGAGATGTAGCGGCGTCCGTCAGCGTAGGAGCCATACCATTCCGCCGGCTCTGCAGTCTCAGCAGGTTCCATTGCTGAAGTCTGCATTCCTACCCGCTGGATGTTGACGGGGGGCCCAGACTCCTCCGCGACCCCGGCATCCATATCCCCGGCACTAACCTCTCGGGTCCCGCTGGGCATCCCTGTTGCACCATCTGGGGACACCGCCTGCTTGCCCCCACGTGCCGTACTGATTCGGTCTTTGAGATCCCTCATGACCAGCCACGTTACCACCACAAATCCCCCCCGGCAACCCCGTGTCACAGAATCGTCAGTACCCCCGCAAACTCTGTTGACTCTCACCGACTTGCTTGCTACCGTTCAAGCCCAGTTATGGCACACAAGCGTAAACGAGGTTGTACCATCGAGGTTGAGCCAGGCGCTCGTGAGATACTCCTCGAGATCATCGAGATGTCCACCGGCTCCAGAACGGGCATGAGTATGAAGCGCGCCTTTACTCAGGTTGTCACTGAGCACAAGAGGCTCTGTACCCTCCAGGCCCGTTACCAAACCCAGGAGGCCTCGAGTCCGGGCCTGCTCATATTGGGGGGTACAACCATCCCCGATGAACTCAAAAGTCTGCCGTCCTTATTGACCATCGATGTCCGGGTGAAGTAGGCTCAATGCGAGAAGTCAAACCCCATCTCGCCGTACCTGCCCGGCTCCGGCTTAGGGTAGGACGGTCATCGAGTCAGGACCGGCTCCGGCCGACTGTCCTGATAAAGGAGAACCTACATCATGGGCGCCATTACCCCGCTTCCCCTGCTTGCAAACAACGCCTTCAACAAGGGGGCGCTGATCTTCACCGGCCGTTACCCTGGTTCGTTGGTCAGTCGCTTCAACACCATCCGCACCGCGGTCAATGCGATCCTGGCGATCATCGACACCGACACCCTGAACCTCGGCTCTCACGCCGCGGTTGCCGGGCCGGGCGAGTACTACGGCGAGGGTCCCTACATGAAGTTTTCCGCCACCGAGGGCCTGCAGGTCGACGAGTTCCAGATCCAGGATCAGCACAACGGCGACATGATCCTCATCCAGTACGACTCGGCCGGTGGTGCACACGGTGTGGCCAACTTCACAGCCACTCCCGCTCCGTAAACTTCAGCACCCGAACACTCCCTCAGTTTAATCCCCCCTCAGAGTTCCGGAGCATCCTATAATGAAAGCCTACCTCACCATCGATCTGCCTGATTCTGTATTCCATGCCAAGGCCCGGGAGATGTGCAGGGGCTTTCAGGACATGGTGGATGGAGTGAACATCTGTCTCGGCCGAGACATGGACAAGAGGGTGGAACCAGACAGCGTCCTGATCTCGTTGTGGCACTTCGATACCCCCAGGCTCAAATCGGTTATGCGACCCGGTGCCGTGGTGTCTTGCGTGGACGACCATATGAGTTTCCTTGGCCCGAATGGGAGACTCAGCCCCAAGTTCTTGGCTACGTTGCGCTGCACAGACATCCTGGCAGTCGGGAACGAGATGGTCCGGGATGACATCGTCAGGCTCGCCAAGGGGCAGGCCCTCCCCCCAATCATCGTGACTCCAAACGGTGTCAATCCGGACCTGTTTGCCCAGACCCCCCTACCAAAAGGGGACCTGGTCTTCGGGTGGACGGGCAACAGCCAACGGATGAATCCAGCCGTCGGTGGCATGGAGGACTACAAGGGACTAGGGATGTTTCGGGAGGCAGTCGAACGTTGTAAGGTCCCCCACGCAATCCTCGACAGCTCAACCGCCCAGCCTGGACAACAAGCCTGGCCTCATTACAAGATGCCCGAGTTCTACAACCAGATCGGGGTCATCGTCTGTATGTCCAAGGGAGAGGGAGGGGGCCCCTTCCCGATCTTCGAGGGTATGTCCTGCGGTTGCATCCCTACCTCCACCAAGGTGGGCTCAGCCCAGCTGGCCATCAATGAGGACTTCGGCCGTTTGCTCCCTGAACGGACCGTCGACCATCTGTGTGCGGTCATCGAGGACCTCAGGCGCAGGCCGCGTCAAGAGCTGCAGGACATGGCGGACCGGGCCGCGGCAGCCATCCGTAATAAATGGACCTGGCACCATGTCATGTCGAACTGGCGGGAGTGTCTTGGTGAGGCGCTTCGAATAGCAGCCCACCGGGGGAGCCCAGCGCACCACCATGTTCCCCCCCCTTCGGCCCCCGAAGGATCTGCAACTATCCCTGTTGTGGTAAATCAGGTTCCGAGTCGCAGCCCAGAAGATTCAGAATTGATGCGTAAGCTTCTGACGGAGCGTGATCAACTCAGGAGACGGCAAGAGTACACAGGTTTTCTCGATGGTGATGGACGTGTCCCTCAGGCCCACCTCCCCTTCATCTTCAAAGGACCGACCCAGCCAGGACCTGTCCGGATCTCCGTCATCTCCGGGACATATAACAGGCTGGAGAGCCTCAAGCGTATGGTACGGAGCATCCGGGCAGACTTCAAGGTTATGGACCCATGCCCATTTGAGTTCATCCTGAGTGACGGAGGCAGTACAGATGGGACTCTGGAATGGCTCAAAGAACAACCTGATTGCAGGGTGGTCCACGGCGGATTGACCGGGGCTATTGATGCCTTCAATCTCGCCTACGAGGCAAGCTGTGGGCAGTACGTATTCCAAGCCAATGACGATGTGGAGTTGGTCCCGGGGTCCCTACGTAAGGCAGTAGATCGTCTGGACCAAGATCCAGGTTTGGACCAGGTATGCTTCGAGTTTTCAACGGATGGGGGGGACAACTGGATTGCCCCCCACCACACCGGTGCACTCAGGTCGATCCTCAACGAGTCGGCCCACCCCAATATCGCCTTGACCAGACGGAATGCCTTGGAGGATGTGGCCACGCTCATCGGAGGTTTCTGGGGGGACAGTCAATATCGTATCGATAGGACATACGCCGGTGACACCTTGCAGGGAGCTGCACTGGTCAAAGCTGGACGTCGGGCACAATACTTTCCCGGGGAGATCCGGGCTATCGACCACCAGGTTCCTGACGGACTCCGACGAAAGAACGTCAGAGCGTATGGCCCCAAACATGGGGATGGTTCTTTGGACAGACTGGTTACCCGCCTGGACGCAACCCCACCGGGGGATTGGTGGCCCCGACTTCTCGTCCCGGAGCCAGGGAAGATGCCCAGGCGTTCTCCTATTCCGGCAGGGCCTGAAGAGCGACTCCTACTTCTACCCCTGGCCCACGAGGCTGAGCTCCAGATCGGCCTACGTGAGGCCTTCGGCCGTATAGGCAAAACAGTAGAGGTTCTTCGGCTTCGTGGAGACCTTGCAGCAGCTGGCCCAAAGGTTCGGGCTCAGGCGATCTTCGAGGCTGCACGACAGCTGCGGCCTACATTGGTCTGGTACCAGATTCAGGACGATGAAGGATTCCTGGGGACAGCGGAGTTCATCCAGCAGCTCAGAAAGTTGTGCGCCCCAGGAGCTGTCATCGCAACATGGAATGGGGATGTTCGACAGGAATGGTATCCCCGGCCAACCCGTTGGATGTTGGACACGGGCCGCGCCGCAGACCTATGCCTCCAGAGCAACATCGATTACTGCCGTATGCTTGCCCAGCACGAAGTCCCTCATCCCGGGTACCTCCAGGTGGGTTACGACATCGGGATCGATGACCAGACAGATCCAGATCGAATCCCGATGAAGGTCAGCCAAGAAGTACTCCAAGGGTCGTCGGTTTTCATCGGGTCCAGAACCTACGACTACGACCTTCGAACGTCCAGCATCGAAGCCCTTTTCAATCACGACCCGCAGGGCATCTTCATCTTCGGCAGCGGTTGGACACCAGACCAAACACTCGGCTCAATTCCCCGAGCAGCTTGTCCCGCAGTCTACAACCTTGCGGCCCTGAGTGTGAACGCCTCGATTACCCCGGACCTAACGGCTTACAGTTCGGACCGCCTCAATAGACTTGGGGCGGCCAGTGCATGCATCGCCTTGCAACGGTTCAAGGGACAAGAGCATTGGGGAATTGTCGACGGAAAGCATGCCTTGTGTTGGGGGACGCCTTCCGAACTTCTGGCCCTGGCCAAAACATGGGCCAAGCCCCCCGGACAGGATCCAGAGATGGACAAACTCAAGGAGCAGATGCGCAGAGACGTAAAAGCTCTGGCCTATCGTTGGTGGTCCTGGGAGGCTGTCGTAGAGATGTTCCTCGCCATCGTTCGCCATCACCGTGGAACTACCATCCTTGGTAGGGAGTAGACACTAATGATTCCCCCCAGTCATCGAGCCATCATCTCTATTGGTGTTAACGGCAACTACGCTTCAGGTGTGTCTCGGTTGAGTCTCGAACTTGACCGTGTGGACTACCGAGGCATGAAAATGCTCTGGAGACACACTCTCCCCGCAGGTTGTCCCCCACACCAGCAACTCCCTTACGCCTTCAAAACCTATGCCGTAGATCAGGCTGCCACCATTATCCAAGCAAACAAAGATGTGGCCCCAGCAGGGGTCATCTGGCTGGATTCCTCCGTCTGGCCAGGTAGGTCGTTGGAGCCCGTCTTTAGGGAGCTGGAACGCACCGGAGTCTATCTTGTCCAGGAGAGTGGCTGTATGGGGCACTGGACGAGTGACCGGGCACTCAAGGTTTTTGGTTGGACTCGAGAACAGGCTATGGCTGAGCCTATCGTCGCTGGCGGAATCTGGGGGGTTAACCCCAGCCATCCATCAGGGAATGCCTTCCTGAAGGGCATGTGTGAAATGATGCAGAATCCGGAAGTAGTGTGTGGGCCCTGGCGAAAGGCCCAGGGCTTTGTCAGCGACGACGAGAGAGTACAAGGTCACCGCCATGACATGCCTGCGATGACAGTACTCGCCAAGCGTCTGGGCCTCAAACCCCTGCCTCCCAACACGTTCCTCTATGGCTCAACCTACCCGACCCCACAGGACGACATTCGACAGTGGCACATCAGAGGAATCTGATAATATGAGTCCTCCAAAACTGTTCTTCGTCTCCATCCCCAGGACCGGGACACGAAGCATCTATCAAGCATTTCAAGGTCTGGTAGATGAAACTCACAATCATCTCCCAGCACGGACCATACGCGACAGGGTTGGGGAGAAAACCTGGAGAGAAGGCTTGTCCTTCTCGATCATCCGTAACCCCTTCGACCGACTGGTCTCTTTCTACCACTTTTGCCGGGGTGCCAACATTGCGCCCCACATCTATCAGCATCTCTCTTTTGAAGCCTGGGTCACCCATGGATGCCCAACCCATTGGCTGTCTGAACCAGAATCAACAGGGAGTACAACCAGTCGCCCATTGCACATGCACGAATTCCTCATGGATGTGCAAGGGACCTGCATCGTTGACAAAATTCTCCGATTTGAAATCCTCGCCAATGACCTGAAGGCATTTTGTGAGCTGGCTGGTACCGACATGCCTGCCCTCCCCCATATTAATAGGTCCACCCGTCGACCAGGGTATCGGTCTTATTACACTGAACCGAAGATGATCCTTCGTGTGGAGGAACTCTTTGGGGATGAACTTCTCAAGGCAAACTATGAATTCTAATTCAAAAGAGCTGCCCTCGATCCTCTCTGACAACTGGCCTCCTGAGGAGGAACAGAACTGGCTCATCTCCAACGTCGGCCCCCTGTGTCTGTCTACCAGACCCACCCTCTTATCCTCCTGGGCACTGGCCCGGCATGTTGCTGCTCACCGTATTGCTGGTGACATCGTGGAGTGCGGTGTGTTCGCAGGTGGACAGGTCATCGCCATGTGGCGCGGCGCCGGAGCCGGACCGAGTCCTCAGCACCACTTTCACCTGCTTGACAGCTTCGAAGGGATCCCTCATGCGGGACCGGAAGACACAGACAACATTGACAACACCTTGTTCTCCCATGGCAAGGATGGCGCCCTTGTGACTTCTGGTATCAGCGCATGCTCTGCGGCGGCGGTGCATCAAAACCTCGAGGCCAGGGGGATGCCTGCCCAGATATTCACACTGTACGAGGGGTGGTTTCAGCAAACCATACGTGAGGCCATCCACTCGGGGGATAAAATCGGCCACCCCCCAATTCGTCAGATCGCCCTGCTCAGGCTTGATGGAGATCTGTATGAGTCAACCAAGGCGTGTTGGCCCCTCATCGACTTGGTCCAGTCTGGTGGGATTGTCATCATCGACGACTACGCATTGCGGGGCTGTCGTAAGGCCATCGAGGAATACCTCGAGATACGGCAAGAGGACCCAGAGATCATCCCGATCCCCGAAGGTGGGGGACCTGTTTTTTGGATCAAGAACTGACAACTCCATAATCGAGGAGCAAGGCAATGAGACAAGGAAGTCTGAACGAAGTAGGAGTGGCCATCGAGCAGGAGATCATGGGGGGGTATTCCCTGCAGCGGATCCGGGACTTACACGGTGATGCACAAGCCCAAGCTTTCAAACAGGAAGTCTCTGACTTCGTGGACCAGAACCCAACCGATGTATGGGTCAAGACCTGGGCGGCTAACCAGGGAACGGCCCTGGACTGCTACGCCTGGGACCAGGACCATGACTACGGAGAAGGCCTTCAGGTAATCGGCGCCATGGGCCCCCAAGGTGCGGCCGGTGCCCGTCACACCCGGGGACTCTTGAATGCGGCCAGGCTCAGAGAGACCGGGATTGACCTACGTGCCCTGTCCCAGGGCCATAGATGCTGCGTAGTGGGGGCCTGGTGCGGCTACGAGGTCATGCTCCTCGATGGCTTCGGGGCGGCTGAAGTCGATGTGGTCGAAGAGGTCCCGGTTTTTGCAAGCTGGTCCAAACGCCACAAGGAGGTCTTTTCTATCCGGGGTGACAATGTCTACGGCTGCAGCCTGTACGACATGCCCAAGGCATCCCTGCTGGACCCGTCGGCCACCTACGACGTCATCTACTGTCCGGGAGTGCTTTACCACTGCTCAGACCCAGCGTGCGCCCTGGCCATCCTCCGTCTCATGCTCCGCCCAGGCGGGGTGCTGTTGTTCGAGACGATGACCCTGCCTGACAAGTTCTACCCCCACGCTCAGTACCGGGGGCCCTCCCAGGTAGGTTGGAACTGGTGGATCCCGACCGGCAACACCTGGCTTCAGATCATGCAGGAGGTCGGATTCAAAAACTGCCAGCAGATGGACCTACTTGACGGCCGCGGCTGGTTCATCGGTTCCGCTGAGGACAAAGTCCCCTCCCTCGTCGCATCAGGAGCTGCCGGCTTCGCCCGAACAGACATTCTCGACGTCATGCACCAGCGCATCCCCCAACGGTAATGCCTCCGTCGAGACTCAATCAGGTTCTCCGGGGCAGCAAGCTCCAGCTCGGGTGCGGGGGTAAAGACCTGGTCGGATATACCAATACGGATGGACGACTCAGCCAGTCCCCTGCAGGATTCGCAGTGGACATCATGGCTGATGACCTACCCCTCGGGCACTTCTCTGAGATCTACATGAGTCATGTCCTCGAGCATGTATATCCGGATCTGGCTCCGGCTCTGCTGGTCAAACTACGACAGGCCTTGATCCCCGGGGGGATCCTCAGGCTTGCTGTCCCTGATCTCAGGAAGGTCCTCCTGGGCTGTGTTCTCACCTCCCCTGAAGACCCGGAATACTTTGGCCCGGAGCCTGACTATCCCTTGTTTGGGCCTTGCCTATCCACAACCCCTGACTGGGACCGTCACAAGTGGTGCTTCACAAGGGAGAAACTAGCCAAGGTCCTCCTCCAAGCAGACTTCATCGACATACAAACCTGGGACGCAGTATCCATTCCTGCGATCTGGCAGGGTCAAGATTATGCCTGCCAGGAAAACATCTCCTTGAACCTGATGGCCCACAAACCTGCTGCCTGACACATTCTGGCACACCGGCGACACACTCTGTCACACCCCCCATCCCGTAGTCCTTGCCCCAGCCCCACCCCCCGCGCTACTGTAGGTAGCAATATCTACTGAACCCCTCACCGGAGGCTGTCACCGCCATGCCCGGAAATGTCTTGTACCCTCATGGTTCCATCATCGTCTTGGCGCAGGCCCAGATGCATGTCAACTACGCAGCCCTGCTGACCGAGGCGTTCCCCGCCAGCCTGACGCACGTCGTGGAGCTCCCGAAGCAGAAGGCCATCTACGACGGAGGCTCAGTCGGCTACGATGTGGCTGTGGCCGGTGCCAAAGCCTTGGAGCTGTACGCCTACCTCAACGGGAAGTGGGCCCTGCGAGTTGGGTGGGATTCCCCAGCGCCGGCACAGAGATACGAACGAGGCTTCCTGCTGTCACCCCGGTGCACCCACTTGGGTTTGGTTGGTCCTGCCAATGTGGCCAACATTGAGTTCTACTTGAACCACGGATAGCAGTATAGGGAGATTCTGATGGCCGATTACGATGGCGGATTCAGCAGGGGCAGAGGGGGTGGGGGGACAACCATCACTTCTCAGGCACAACTCGAGACAGCTGTTGGTGAGGCCATGGCCTCCAACGCCGAGCTGGTGGCTGCCTTGATCCCGTACCTCCAAAGTACAGATCTAGACACAGAGGGCAAGCTTGAGGCGATCACTGGTGTCACCCTCACCTCCACAGCGGAACTGGGCGCAGCGATTGCCGCTTTCCTGACTACCGCTGATCTCAATTCAGAGGGCAAGCTCGAAGCGATCATCGGGGTCACGGTGACAACAGCGGCTGAGTTGGCCAACGCCGTCTCGGTCCATGCTGCACTCACTACTACCCATGGCACAACTGGGGTCATCGAAGACACGGCCAACAAGGGTGCTGCCGGCGGGTACGCCTCCCTGGACGGAACCGGCCAACTCGCCGAGGGTGTGCTGCACGACAAGATCGATACCACGGGGCTGTCCGGATACCTGAAAACTTCCGCCGGGGGGGTGGCAGCCGTGGCACTCGGCAACGCTGCGTTGAGGAGCGAGGGGTTTTTCGCTACGGCTGCGCAGGGGGCCACGGCGGACACGGCGGTTCAGGCCCCCGCCGCCCCGTTCAACACCGACCAGGGCACAATCATCCTGGACGGCGGCGTAGCCAAACAGGGCATCTCCGACGACTGCACCGCCAACCCGATCGTCACGGCATGGACTCAGCAGGTTGGCAGCGGCTACACCATCACCGCCGACGGTTCCAAGTACACATGGGCGCATACTCACGGAGCAGCGGCGGCACCTGAATTGCAACTATCCATCCCAACGCGGCCCGTTGCGTGCTGGTGCCACGTCACGCAACTCGGATCAGCAAACGATACATACTTCGCGATGTACGTTGCCCCTGTCGGTCTCGCCAAATACGTCGGCGTTCTCCAGGAGCGGACTGGTGGCGCGTGGAAGCTTACTATCACCGAGAACGGGGACACCACAACGCTATCCAACGCGACCATCGATGATTCATTCTGGATTGGAATGATTTACGACCCAATCTCTGGAGTGGTTAAGGCATTCTACTCAGGAAACGCAGCCGGCTCTAATCCTGGGCTTCCAGGGGCTACCGGGTGGGCTGTCCACACCACGGCCAAGACCGTCGCCGTGGCAGACATGAACATCAATCCGTCGGTAATCTTCAAGTGCCTGAACGCGACCGGGTCAGGAACCGTGACCTGCGAGACTCGCGGTCTGTATCTGGCCAATCTGTAGGGGAACCCAATGGCAAAGAAACTGAAGAGGCGAACGACCGGGAAGAAATTCAAGCGGTCCACCAAGTACGAGGTCTGCAAAAAGGGCGACGTGCGCGGAACCCCTCCTGTTGCAGCACCAGAGGATGGGTGGATCTATGCCGTGGTGGTGGATGGAAACGAGACCCATTCAACGTTCAGGCCACCCACCAGGACCAAGGACTACCCCGGGTTTGACGAGGCGTGGGAGATCCAGTAGCAAGGGCGAGAGTGCGGCACCGCGCCCGGGACGGCGCAGTCACTGCGGGCGGCGCCAGGAGGGCGCATGGAGAAGGACGAAATGGAAGAAGTTAGTCAGGTAAACGCCCAGCCACTTCCCCCCACACCCGGACCTGGGTTCTATGGACAACAGGTAACAATCAAACTCCTGGGGTCGCTCCTGTTCAGCGGCGTCCTTGTCCTGGGTTGGTTTATCGCTGGGCAGAAGTGGTTTGATGATGCGGTGGAGAAGAAAGACGCCGCAGCGATGACCGCCCACAGGGCCCCACCAATTGAGGAATCCCACCCGACCATCACCAACGCCCTTGAATCCTACGTCACCCGGGAGAATCACAAGGACGATGTGGCTGAGGTAAAAGGGTTGATCAAAGACGAGAGCCACAAGGCCGATCTGTGGCGCAGTAAGATGAACATCAAAATGGACGCGCTCGTGGAGAAGAACAGCCGCGGGCAGTACAGGCCGCGCAGGCGCAGATAATGCCCACTCTCTTTCAAGTCCTCCACGTCTACAAAATCCACCCGCCACAGATGAACCCGCATGACCCAACCAAGGGGACCTATGCCGTATGGGCCGACGTGGAGCTCTCCTGCGGGTGCGGCAAGCCACCGCGGCCCCCTGTGCAAATCAAGGTGCGCTACTGGGACCCGGACCGGGTGCGCGGCAACGAGGGCGGGGACCCGCGCCGTCAGCCCGCCCGTGCCATCTGCCCGAACGGTTGCAGTGAGAAGGTGGTTGAGGCCCCAGGTATTACTGAAGAAATGATGGACAACCTAGTCGACCTGGCACTGGCGGAACTGGACGTCATCCCCGGACCACGCAAGGGCCTGTTGCCAGTATGGGCTGTGGGCCTGTTGTTCATGATCGTTGCGGCGGTGGCCTTCTTCGCCTTCAGGACGGGGTGCAGACCTGCTGAAGCCGAGGCGGCGAGGTCCGAACGCCGGGCCTACATCCGTGCCCTAGAGCGAGCCCGTGACCTGCCCCGTGGACTGCTTTGGAAGGTATGTAAGGCCGAGAGTCGGTGCCGCATGGTGGTGCGCCGAGACGGCAAGCAGGCAGACGTCGGCCCCTGGCAGGTTCGCGCCCTGGATGTACACACCCGCGGGGGCGACCGCTTCAGGGAGGCGCTGCAGGACTTCTACGTGAACGCGGCCGAGGCGGCACGTCTGCTGGTCCGGTCCCGCCGTCAGTGCGAAGCCAAGCCCAATATCCCCGCTTGCAAGAGGTGCCCCTGGGGGTTGTATAATCCACGTTCGACAACATGGTGCCGCAAGGTACTAGGAGGAGAATCATGACCAAGGAAACAAACGGGGCCAAGCCCTGGTATCTGAGTCTCACCATCCTGGCAGCCCTGGCGACTATCGCGCAGGGGGCCACCCACGAGATGACCGGCGTGCTCGACCCCTACCTGCCCGCATGGCTCAAAACCCTGCTCATGACTATCACCGGAGGCCTCGCAATCTTCGGGCGAATCAGGGCGGCCACGGCCATCGGCGCCGCCGCGTCCAAGGAGGGCGGATACGTCCAGCTCGGTGAGTCGGTGCGTATGTTCGTCATTGCGGCCGGCGTCCTCATCGCCCTGGTGACCCTCAACGGGTGCGACGGCTTCAGGCCCAGCCCGATGCTCACCAACATCGCCCAGGGAGTGAAGGCCGACCTGCTTGCCAAGGGGGCCGACAAGGCCGGGGCTGCGTGCCTCAAGAAGTGGCCCGACCCCATGAGCATGGAGCAGTCGTGGTGCCTGTTCTTCGCCGGCCTGCTGGAGTGCCCGGATAAGGTCTGCCCGGTGTGCCCAACACCCGACCCAGCGCCGGCAGAGAGCGCCGCGACTCCCGCCTCCGTCCCGTAGACACCCCCACCCGCACACCCCCGCCACAATTCGCACCGCACACGCCCCCGACAGAGCCCGGACCCGGCAATGCAGGTGTACCGGATTGTGGGTTCGGCCCGGCACAGAGCATCTCAGGGCCTCGCCGGTCAGTACTTCCCAGGGTACTCCGGGTTCCACTCCTTCGGAATTGACCGACCGTCCCCCACCGAGAACCCTGCTCCACCGTCCCCCCGCTTGCCCATCCCTAGTGCCTTCAGCCTCTCGATCCACGGAATCCCTACCCGCTGCCAGATCTCTGACCCCGGGTCGGCCCGTCGGGTACCACTGGATTGGCGATGTGCATGGACGTTGCTGAAGTGCACCCCATTGGCCTCAAAACATCGAACCAACCAAGGGAACAGGACGTCGTTGGCCGCATCCACTTGTGCATCAGTTACAGGATGAGGGCCGGCATCTCCCCAAAGAGTAGAACGGTCCCCCTCGATACCCTCCATATTCCCATTGAACTCAATCCCAACGGTCTTGTGGCTCAGCTTCTGGGCATGCCAAATCATGTCTGTCATCGGGTTCACCCGGACGATGGCACCCGAGCGGAGGATAGAAATATGTGCCCCGAGAGTATCCTGACGTTGCGGTGTGTCGGAAACGAGGATCCCCATCTGATGCAGGGTCACGCCGCAGATATCGGCCCATTCCCTGACCCGCTGGAACAGCCGCGGCTTGGGATGGTAGCCAATGCGGCTGACGATCGGATCCGAATCTTCCGGACGAGGGGCCGCATTCGTCGGGGGCTCGAGGGCAGCCCAGGTCCGCAGACCGGCCACCCCGTCAGGTTCGATAGAAGTGAGCTTCTGAAAGGCAACAACCGCTTTATGGGTTTCCCGTCCAAACCATCCATCGCATTGGAGAGCAAACCCGGCAAGGTCCAGGAGCTCCTGCAGACGGGTAACAGCAGGGCTGTGGGTCGCCGGCTTGGTAAGTCTCAGAGTAGGGTAATCAGACATCAAGTCCTCCGTTAGGTGACCAGTGTAACAGGGAGACCATGTTCCAAACATCGGCGATACGCCAGGTCCAGGTTCTCCTCACTCATCTCGATCCCCACTGACGGGATTCCCGATATTGAGCAAGCAATGCAGGTCTGGCCGTTACCGAGGCACGGATCACAAACGAACCCACCAGCCCCCCTGGAGTAGTAGTCCCTCACGATCGGGACCATCAAGGACAAGGGTTTGCCCCCCAGGACTTTCAAGGGTTCCTCCCGATGCCCGATATAGTATCCCCGCGGGGACCAGCCTCCGACGAACCTGTCCTGCTTCGGGCGGCCCACCACCAGGTAGTGGGATTCACAAGGGGGCCCATCTCCTTGGAACCGGACCCGGCTGGCAGGGACAACACAGGGTACCGGTGCGAAGCTGTACCGACCAGCCCCCCCGTCTGCAACAGGCTTCTTCAGATACTCACGGAACACAGCAGCCAGAATGTCGTCAGTCAGCACCCCAACCCATCCATGTGCCAATACAGCAATCTCTCGACAGAACCGACGGGCCTCCTCCGCCCCCCAGCTCGAGTACTCAATAACTCCCCGCCCCTCTACGCCAGAGGCTCCTTTGTTGTGGCCATCACAGGTTACATCGGAATAGGGGGGATCAGTGAAGATGGACTGCAGGTCCAACCCGGCACGCACCAGGTAAGGAAGGACATCAAACATGTCCCCTTGGTATAGATAAATCGAGGCCGGTTGTCGGGGCATAAGGGGGGAGGGGGGGAAGGGGTTACTTGCCCCCCTCTCTGGCGACCTGCTCGGGATCCGGGGGGAGACCATTCTGTTCCCGAAGCTTCGGTACCTGAGCGATGATGCAGCGATCAAGGATGGCTGACTGCTTGAGTTCGGGTTTCCCCGCGGTCTTGACATCAGCAATCAGGCCGTCAAGCAATCCCCGGGCGTACTTCGAGATGGTGGTATGGAGGGGGGGACGATGTCGGACCTTTACGACTTTTTTCTGTCTCTTCTTTGCGGCCACGTACTTTCACTTTCCCCGGTCTTCAGAAGAACTTATTCTACAGTCCGGCGCAGGCTTTGACCAACGCCTTGACCTGCTCTACAGCATCGGGCAACTTCGGATCGGTCTCCAGGTCCCCTGTATTGAACACCAAGGTAGAGTCAGGACCTCCTCTCCCCTTATTGGTCATGATCGCCTTGTGGGTCTCAGCGATACAGTCGCAGTCCATGACCACCAGGAGCAAGTCGGAACCGCTCTCTTCCCTGCCGAAGACTACCTCGATTCGCAGGAGACTGCGCACAGAGTTCTTTCTCTGGACACACAATGACAGGTCCAGGCCGCCTCCGGTAGGGAGGACCAATGCCTCCAGGCCATGTTCCTGGACCTCATCAAGCAGCAGGGACGCCATCTTGTTAACGATCGGATGGGACGTCAGACCTTCGCGGCTCATATCTTCACCTCCAGCACCTTCAGGGGTTTTCCTTCAGTCGTCTCCCCTGGCTCCGGCAGGTCCGCCCACACAAATGCCTGACTGGCCATCTGCTGCCAAGCTGGCTCCAGGTGTTGCAGACCTGCTACCCCCACATCGGGGAACTTATCGATGAATTTGCACCAGGCCGGCTCGAGTTTACGATACGCCTCAACGGTCACACCGGCCTTGGAGCATGACAGTGTCAGCATCTGCCGGAGGTAGGTTTGCACAGCCAAGATCCGGTCAGCCCCATCGAGAGGCTTCATCATCTCCAGTATGGGATCTGGCCGCCCCACCTACAGGTCCTTACCAACCCGGGCACGGCCCACCGGGGTCAGGCGGAACCTCTCGCGTCCCTGCAGGTCCCCGTGAGGGCACACCGACATCTCCATCATGTCTCCATACTTCTGTGGCGCCGCAACGATCTTCCGGCACAGGGTCAGGTCAGAAGCCGACGGATACTGCCAGGCCCTGTGGTGGTTGTTCCAGTACTCCAGCAGCAGGCGCTCATCCGCCGGTGAGTACTTAATGGTCTTGGGCTGTTTCGGCATCTCTTCCTCCTCAGTATTTCATCACAGATTAGATAGTCCAGCAGAGTGTGCCACGTGCGCCACAGAAGTCAACCCCCCGCCCCCTGCCGGTTACTCGCCGGGCTCGGGGTCGGCATTCAAGCGCCGCACTATCTCGCGGCAAGTCCCTTTGTCCTTCTTGCTCTGTTCTTCGTCGTGGCCGTACCCTTCCACGCCCACCCACCAGATCCGGTCGCCAACCCGGAATCCGAATTTTTGCTCCCAGTATCCCTGTTTGTAGTCGTGGCGCTCATAGACCATCTGCGCGTACTTCCCCATCTCCCACCGCTCGGTCGTGGCTCCCACCCCGTTTTTCAGTTCCCGGACCTGTTCGCTGAGCCGGGATATCTCCCCTGCCTGCGCTGTACATTCTGGGCCATGTCCGCGCGGCCCGCAGTTGCATGTGCTCATCACCCCGCCCCGCCCGACTTGAGCATCTCGACCACACCTTGTAGCCTGGTGACGCCGGCGCGGGCTTCGTCTCGCTCCCGCCTCAGCCGCTCAATCTCGGCGTCCTTCTCCTCTGCCACGGCGACAATCCTGTCCTTAAGTGCGGCAATCTCACGCTGCATTTTTTGTTGACTATCCATTTTTCTCCCCATCCTTGAGCGCCCGCACGATGTCCTGATACAGGGTCTCGTCGTGGCTCTTGGCTAGTGGTATGCACCTGGTCAACAGTGCGCGGGCGGCGGTCATGGCGGATATCTGCTTCCGAACACGGTTGGCCTGGATAGTTATCCTAACGGTCATGGCGGCTACACGCTTCCGAACACGGGCCAGCTCCACGTTCAGCGCATCCACGTTATCAGCCTCTATGCCGGCCCATGTGCGCACACCCTTAACCTCGGATCGGAGCGCGTCACGTTCCCGCTCCAGCGCCTCAATCGCATCAACCCCCACCTAAACTCGACTCCCCGAAACAATCCGCCACACGGTAGCAAGGTCAGCTACGGCCTGATCTGGCGCCCACCCGTTGCAGTTGCGAATATGGTTGCGCTCCAGGCGCTGTAGTGCCAGCGGTGCATCGCCGTCCGCCACATCTTGACGCCCGGACACGAGCCGGGTCAGGGTCGCGAGGGCTTCCAGGGTTTCTGCCTTGGGGTGTATGCCGAGTCGGCCTGTCGCGTTGATATAGTGCCGCACGGTGTCCAGCGCCCGCAGCCCCTCGCGTTCCTGGTCCTGGTTATGCATCGGTTTCTGGCTCCTTGGTGGTGTCCTTATTGACCTCCCGCGTAACTTCGGTCCAGTCGCCATCGTCACCGAAAACCACCTCGACCCAGTCAACGGGAGATGAGCCGTCCTCATACCGGAGTGACTGGAGGAAGGCCACGAACGCGTTCCTGTGACTGTCTCCGCTTTCAGATTCATCCCAACCCTCCTTGCTTCCATCGGGCGGGATGAAGAAGGAGCGGTAGCCGTTGGTCTGGTCTGGGCATCTTGGGCTTACCCATGCGAACAGACGAACCGCCTCGTCGTGGGCCTTGTCCAGTGCGCCGTCCATGCACCCGGTCACGATTATTGAATGGTGTCTCATGTGTCCCATCACTCACACTCCTTCAAGCCCCGGAGCACCGCAGCCGCTGCCGACTCGGGGGTCCGGGCCTGTGCCGCGCATGTGACCGTTGACGACGCACCACTCGCCGGGGTGCCTCAAGTGCAAGATGTCGCAGTCCAGCGCCAGCACCCGCTCCCCCGCACTCTTCGCCGGGGCCGCGTCGGGATCAGGTGTCATCCACTGAATGAATCCCTCAACCACGTCGTATGCATATTCCTCACCGCCAGAACCTGTTGCGCGCGCCCTCTTTTTCATATCCCCGACGAATGCCAGGATCTGATCTCGGCTGTTAGGTTTTGGATTCATTTCTCGTCCCTCCCTTGTTGCAAGCGGTCATTTTCGCACCCGCCCCCACCGCCCCACACTCAACCAAATCCGCCACCGCGCACCCGGCAAACCCCGCACCTGGATCCGCCACCATGTGCCGGTCGCCGCGCCAGTGGTTCGGGTCTCCATCGTGAGGCAGCCCGCACGTGGAGCAGCGATGGACGCAGGCCCCGCACGACATCCGCTCGGCGGCCTGGTCCAGGTGCAGCTCCCCGCAGAATCTATTATAGAAGTCCCATCCAGTCGAAGTGAGATTGTAAGTTGTCGGAGAGCTATGGCCCTTACTAGCCATCGTCATTCGGATCAGAGGGGGGCGACGTCGAGACAGTCGGGAAAGGACTAGGGCAACCTGTTGGGTCACTCGGGACCTTGATGGTTCTTCAGGTAGTAGGTCCCTGGCAGGGATCCCATCTGCCGCATCCTCGGGATTGGGGCCTGCATGGACTTTCAGTAGATAGTGCCCCAGTACAACCAAAGCCCTCTTCTGGGGAAGAGTCAGATCCCAATACTTACCCATCAGCCCTCTTCCTCAGTGTTATCCTGCGCGTGTTGCAGAACCTGCTTGCTGAGGGCCATCTCCAACCCCGATTCTGAAATCCTTATCCATTGCCCATTAGCCAGACTGTGAAGAATCTCATCGTTCCCCTTACAACCCATCTGGTTCCAAGGCCGATCAACCAAGAAGACAAAGATGTTTTTGCATGGCAAGCAGCCTGCCATGATCTCTCGTTGAATTCCGTAGACCTGCTCGAGGCTGTCCTCGAGGATGAGCCAAGTCTCAGACTCTGCAGCCTCCCTACCCCACTGACTCAGGAATTCTCCCTTGTCCTTGGCACCGTGGGCACGCTCAAAGTAGAGTAGGGCATCCCAGCCGAACCTGTCCGAGATCCACTTCTGGGAAGCTACCCGCATACGGGTCGTCTCAAAGGGGCGGGCTGTCAGGAACCTGACGTCAACCAGATCTGCCCAGAGCTCCTTCTGAGACTTAGCCATCAACAGGGATACCACCGCGGCCCAGGCCTCAGGATAGTGCCCCAACGCTGAGTAGAACAAAGGGCTGGCAAAGGCCTTATAGATAGCCTCTTTGACATATACCTCCATGTCCGAACCACTCTCAAAGAGGCCAGAGTCGGCGAGGGCCTGGGTGACAGCCTGCTGGCCTACATCCTGAGGACGAAAGACTACACCGGTATTCCGAGCCACCTCGATCTGTATCCCCGCCACAGTGTTAGAAACCACACCGTCAACATCGCACCAGAGGACAAATCTACCCATCAGTTTTCCCCCCCTTGATGAATCCCCCGTTGGGCCCCCGCTTCTGCTTGGATGCATCCTCCCGCAGCACCTTCCGGGCATCGTCACCCGTCTTCTTGGGAGTCTCATCCCAGGATCGCTGCTGGGGAGAGACCGGGCGAAGGCCAGCGTACTTCCCCTCGCATAAGACCCAACCTCCCAAGGGAACGAAGAAGGACTTCCCGCTCGGCCAGAACCGGCACTCAAGCACCGGCACTCGCGCTTCGGCCTCATCGAATAGAAGGGGACCTGCATCATTGTGGCCATAAGTAGGAGAACCTGTCTGGAGGTACTTCACTCCCACCACGTAAGCGGCACGAGGCATCTCCAAGTTCAACGGCATCGGGAGCCAAGACCGACGGCCCCCACTCACCGACCGACGCATCTTCGCCGTCGGGACGATCGCCATTCCCATCATGGAGGCTGCGACCTTCTCGTTTATCCTGGTCCGCTCCCCATCGTACCTGGCCAGCTTGTGCACCCAAACCCTCGTTAGGGGGAAATCACTCAGCATGTTCTCACTCCTTGGTGCAGACAGGGCAGGGCCTGGTCCATTCATTTGGATCTGATGGCTCGCACGGGTACCAATCCCCCCCGGCGTACTTCACAAACCTCTTATCCTTGCAGTTGGCACAGGCAGGTCGGAAGTCTCGCTTTGGAGTAGCCGGACTTGGATGGTAGACAATTTGTAACTTCTGTTCCCTCTGAAGGATCTCTACCGCTTCATCACTCTTTGCAATTGTGACGCCCACCCCCGAGGCTGTATTAACCGAGACCACAATACTCCCCCTCAACCTATTCCCCTCGAAGGGGGTGCGAGCTTGTAGGGCGACCAGGTATTCGCGGGCACGAAGGTAGGGGGCATCCGAGGGATTTGGTAAAGGGGCCGTCTGCCGTAACAAAGGCTCCGCAGCACATAGTGCCGAGAAGAACTGAGCACGCTGGCCCCACGTCTCGGCCTTGACCCAGATCTCCCCCGCAACGAAACGCTCCAGGAAGTTAACCGCAGGAGCAGGCTCATCCGGCGTAGTCCCTAACCGCCCATCCACCCAGTCCAGAAGAGCAGTCCAGTCCCCCTCATCCCGAAGTGAATCTTTCAGCCTCATTCTTCTTCTCCCTCGATCAGCTCCCCCAATCCGAGTAGGGCAGCCAACTCCTTGATCGCCTGGGCTTCTTGTTTGGCCGCTTCTTCGTCAGAGCACACAATAACCACTCTTCGATGATTCAGGATCAACATCAGGCACTGCAGACGCTGTCCTAGAATCTTGTCAGCCCTGGCGTGTTCCCGAGAAGTAGCCAGTCGTATCCGATGCTCCGACGAAGGTGAAGCTGGGGCACCTCGTAGCACACGTTCCCACTGCAATAACTCGCTCGAGACGATGCTTGTCTGCAATCCGAAAGAGGCTTGGGCAAAAGGGGAGGGTCTCCCGCAGATCGTCCTTCACCCGGATCTCAAATTCGTGGCAGTAGCTCATCAGGTCTTGGAGCAACCGCGGGACCTCGGCTTCTTTGGCAACCCTATGGAGAGCGCCGGCCTTCAGCTCTACTTGCCTCTCTAGCTCAGCGCACCGTAGAAGGGTATCCCGTAGGCCCGTCCGGGTCTTCATCCCCCGCCTTCTGTACCTGATAGGTTCGTCCATGCGAAGGAGTGTGCCACACGTGGCACCTTTGTCAACCCTTGGTTGCCCTCATCCCCTCAGGCTGCTATTCTGATCCCAGTTGTGCCGCCCCAGGAGCTGATGTCCTATCTCACTGGAACCCGACAGCCTCGTCCCGGTCCTCTCACCCACCCTTCTTGCTCATCGCTGCATCCATGATCCTCTTGCTCATCCGCCGGCCCTTGGTGTTCTCCTCAGTCCCTGGGGTATACCGAGGGCCAAGGTACTTCTTCGGTGTTGTATTGTTGAACGTGTGCCAGTCCGTGAAGGCTTGCAACTTGGTCCTGTGCATCAGCCTGAAAAGGGAGCCGTGTTCTAATGCGCTCTCGATCCTACGTTGAGCGAGCTGGGCCTTGTAGTCCAGGGCGAGCAGGCAGAGCCGGAGCTCCTCATCAGACACTTCCTCCTGCTCCTGGACAGCCAGCACGATCTCAGCAATGCTCCTGTCAGCCATCAGGGCTTCCCCCATCCACCGTGTGCTCGAGTGAGACAATCTGGTCTATCCGGTCCTCCAGGTCTTCATCATCGATTTGCATGTCAAGGACCTCCGGCTGGCAGTACTCCTCCAGCTCATCCTCAGGGACCATCACGACCTTCCGGAAGCGGACTTCCGCTTTCCCCGTGATCACCACCTTGTGCTCCTTCATTTCTCCCCTCCGCGGCCTGCTCATTTAAGGCGATGCAGTGCTGGCGGGCGGCCTCTGGGTTCCTGTGCTCTGTCCCGCAGGTCAGCTCTCCGTTGGAGCAGGTGTACCTCCAGGTCCTGGCCCCTTTAGGTGGGATCTTCTTCACCCTCCACCTGGTCATTTCAACCCCGGCTCATGGGCTTCACGAACCCTGAACGGCATCAGTATGCAGATATGATGGCGGGCGGCCCCCTCGGCCTCCTGACGGCTCTTGCCGGCCAAGAGGATCTTCGGGACGAGGAAGGATACGTTAAACTCCTTCGGGACAGAGGGAGGAAGGTCGGGGCTCTCCTTGTCTGGGTCCACCACGAGACGGGCTGCAAACTCTAGCGCGCGCGGGCGGATATCATATTCAGCCTCCGTCCCCCTGACTTCCATCCATGTACGGAGGCCATTAACATGCAGGAGACCCGGCAGCTCTTTTGGGGCCATCTCGGCCCACCACTGCCCCAGCTGGGAACACATCGTATGTGTCATCTTCATCGTCGGGTCCCCGCTGGTGCAGTGGGCCAGGTCCCCTTTCCTGAACTTGTCCATGGTTCTCCCCTTATTCTGCAGGCCGGCGCCGTCGACGGATAGCGTTCTTGGCCTCGGTCTGGATGTTCTGGTAGGCCATCTCCATGACTTCCTCGAGGCCCAGGACCTCCACGTTCGGATCCTTACGGAGCTGGTCAGGTGTCTTGTAGGCCTTGGCGATCCGCCACAACACATCGTAGTATCTTTTGCAGGACCACCTCCCCTTTCTCCATGTCTACCCGAAGCACCTTCCCGACGGTGTAGCTGACGAACAGGTCTTTGCTCGGGTCCGCGGCGTAGCCCTTCACACGTAGGACGATCGGACCCTTCTTGTACCTCGGCTGGCCGTCCTTCTTGGCGGGCCGTAGCTTCCACATGAATATGCCGGCGCTGAAGGTTTCCTGACCCGCCGAGAACGGGTTGACTTCCGGCCGCCCCTGCGCTTGCCAATCGAAGGATCCAACCGCCTTGCGGTTCTTCTTGTCGCTGTATTTCATCACAAAGGTGTGGCACACTGACACATACCTGTCAGGTGCCACGTGTGGCACAATAGATGTGGGGCCAGCTTTTCTTTTAGAATAGAGGGCCGTCAGGATCTTCGGGATAAGAGAAGGTGCTGCAGAGGGAATACGGCCGGCGCCGCGGGGGCCGGCTGCAGGTTCATAGCTGCATCAGGAGGGAAAGAGAAAGCCCCCCAAGCGGTAGGACGCCTGGAGGGCAACGGTTGCTGGCCGCCAATCTCTGTCGGGAATGTAGTACAGGAGGGGTCACGAGGTCCACCGGTAACTGCTATGGGAGTATATGCCAGTTTATGGGGGGTCGGGGTATTTGATAGCGTGACGGGAGTTGTTATGGGAGTATATGAATCATCATAGGGGAGTTTTCGATACGATATCGTGATGGGGGTTGTCACGGGAGTATATACTTATGTATCTAAGGACCGAGTAGTTGATAGCGTGATGGGACCCCCCGCGTGGGAAATCCGGCATTTCGGTACCCCAATTCAAGGGGAATACCCTTGTCCGGCGGGCGAGGGTGGTCAAGGTCCGGACCGGTTCCCCTGTATACCGTACCCCGGTCCCTACTCCTACCCTACCCCCCACTGTAGGCTGCTACCTACTCCACACTACCCTACCCTACACAGGAAAAGGGGTCATTGTCTACCTTGTCTATAGACTTGGCACTAGGTTCCAGAAACCCTAACCATGTCTGGATGGACCCTATTATTCTAGGTCCTGTGAGGCTCCCTACCGGTTCGAGGTATCCCCTGGTATAGGAGTATAGGTTATGAGCTTAGAATTGATTCCAGCGTAACTATCTGTTATCACTACAGAAAACCTATAGGTGGATTGTATACACTTCCCTACAGTGTAGGATAGAAATACCTTGTATTCCTTGTATTGGTATGTAACTGTAGGATACCTCTCATATCATGTAGGTATGCATTCCATCTGTCATTACCTACACTTAGCTAACATTCTGTCCTCTGTCCGGATCCATCGCTTGACTCTGTCTCGACCGATTCAGTGGTGGTCCGGCGGCCAGCACTGGCGGTACGGGTACGCGCGCGATGGTAGCAGGATCACGGTTCATTCTATCTTATGAGATCCCTTCCCTTGGGGATCTCCCTTATTTGCATGGTCCGGGATAGCAGATACCACTGAATCACAGTAACCTAGCGTAATATCATAGGTTCTTTTCCCTTGACCTATACTCTCATATAACCCACTCTTCTGGTATGACAAAGACACAAGCAAAACGGGAAGCACAAGACAGGCTTCTGTACTCCTTTGAGAATGCTTTGATGGCTTTAGATGAAAACCATGATCACAACTTCTCCCCCACTGACAAAGCAGCTGTCCGAGGGGAGATCAAGAAACAAGCAAAAAGGGTGGCCAAATTGTTTGGTTACTCTGACTTCAATCTCAGATGGTAATTACCAAAGGATAGCAACCATGTTCACTATCATCTTGAAGAACGGCAAGGCCATCCCTTGCAAGTCCATCAAAACCCCCGCGAGCACTACCGCGATCCTTGACAAGTACTTGGCACGTTAACCCCTTGTAGTTAACCAACAAAGGAGAATATCATGTCCGATTCACCAAAGAAAGTTACCCTCACCGTTCCCCTGAACAAGTCCGGATCCGCCACCATCCCGGTCCAAGTGGCTGCCGGTGCTACCGGTCCGGATGTTCACGCGGCTACCGTCGACGCGCTGGCCAAGTCTAAGGCGAGCATCATTGCGGCGTATGGTTCCCTGGCCTACTCGGACTTTAAGGGGTCGCTTCGCGACACTTTGCCCGGCGAGACTGCCAAGGACCGGCGCTCGGATCTCACCAACAAGATCGCGAGCATGTCCCTGGCGTAGGGCTCCTGCCCTACTCCCACCGTACTGTGCTTCCCCCCCTAATACCATCCCCCGATACCCTCCAGCAAACCTACAAAGGGATTCTCCCTTGCTTGCTACCTGATCCATTGGTCAAGGTACACTGGCCGTCATGGTCCCTAGTACATAGGGACGTGACAGGCTATCGCGCACCCGATCATGTCATCGGGCTACCTACTCCCGTCGCTGGCGAGTATGGCCCACAATACTACACACGTTGTATACAATATCTCGAATCCCTATCTACTAGGGAAATATACAAAGTAGCATCATCATTCAATAATGTACAAACCACTGTAGATAATCTCCCTGTTCACTATAAACGTATATTACTCAAGTCTATACAATCTGTAGTAGCCTCTATACGTCGCAATGACAGCCAATCGCGGCAAGTAGATAGCAAGCTAGCTTGTGTACAGTCTCGCAATATGCAGGGATTCGGGTACGGCCCTACACAAGGACCGGGCAGTATACAAGGATCCATACGTTGGAGTGTAGAAGGGGCGGAGCAGTATCAATACCATGGGGCAGTATGTCCCGTATGTATGGCGCCAGTAGACATTGATACAAGCGGTTTAAAGGTCGTTTGTACCGAGTGCCGTACTCCCCTTGACCCATCCCAAAAAGCTGAATATACAAGCGAGCGCGCGCGGCTACGGGGGAACATACGCAAGGTGTTAGGGAAGGGGGGGATTGCTCCTATCGTCGACGCTATCGACCCCATAAACGACCCCCAGAACCATGGTTACAGTGCACGGGACATAGAAGAACACGCACAAAATGGTTCAGAATCCCGCGCCACCCGTCGCAAGGTATGCGGATCCCCTGCATCCAAACTATCGAAGAAACAACGTCGCAAGCTCAACCGACAGATCAAGCGTCAAGCGACTGCACAGCAACGCACCACCCGTCGCCTGACACCATCCAGGGTCGCGGCGTACCGTAACCAGGTAGCACCCACTAGGCAAGCTCAGGAGTCAACACAAGAGACATACAGCAACTATCTACATAGCATTCCCCATTGGGTCCACTGGCCTTCAAGGTCAGGAGCAACATACTGTGTCACCCCCAATGAGCTTGGAATGAGACTCTACCCCGCGAATACCTAGCAGTATCACAGGGAAAGCGGAGCAACACCCCCCAGTAGCCCACACCATACCTACGTCCGGACCATGAAAACTCATGGTTCCCCCTAATCCCTTGATATCGCACGGAGTTTAGGGGAACGTGAACAGAAGTTCACACCTCTATGTGAACAATCGTTCACAGGGTAGCATATCCCGTTGACCGTGAACAGACGTTCACACCTGTAACCCAACGTTCACACCCTCAACCCCCTGGACTGTGAACAATCGTTCACACCCCCTGTGAACAGCGGTTCACGTGAACAACCGATTACACTGTGAACAATCGATTACACCTGGGGAGTTAGCTCCGCCTAAGTAGGCTCACCTACTAGTGAACTCCCGCGTGTGCGAGGGGTAGCCAGCAACTTGAATCACCTGCAAATTCAATGATCTCCCCTAACCTTCAACTGGAGGTAGCATGTTCATCTTCGCTCTGCTCGTCTTCCTGATCCTCGGGGCACTGCTCCTGGAGGAGCTGCCGGCGGATCCTTGGTGTCGTGGCCTGGACAGGGTTACTTCACTGCCTGACCTGGTTGTCCGGTCCCAGCCCCCTGAAATCTGGGTTGATCAGATGGCCCCGGCCAGGTGGGTGCACGAAGATCAGCTCCTTGTCAGTCCAGCTGATGAGGTATTGTTCCCTGAGCTGTTCGAGTTGCCCAGGATGTCCACGCCGGCCTATCTGGTCTTCGAGTCGGAGGCCTGGACTGACCTGCCCTTGCCCCACCTGATCAGAGATAGGGTAGCTGGCCAATTCCAGTCCGAGATTACCATGCGGTGTGTCGCGATACAGGTGTGTAGTAGCCTGCAAGTGGATGCCGCCAGAGCCGCCGGATGCGACTGGCTCGTCGCCTGACATGGAGAAAAGTTCATGACCTTCAACGAATTGGATCAGAACCTGACCCGCGAAGAACTGGCCAGCCTCATCGGCCGAACCTTCCCGGATGTTTCTGCCTACAAGCAGTACACCCCGCTCGATTGCTTCGGGATCTGCCAGAAGTTCAAGAGCAACCTGGAGCAGGACAAGCAGGCCGTGGTCGGGCAGTGGGGGCGTGAGCAGGCCCAGGGCCTGCGTTGCCCCTCGGGCTGCGAGCCCAGCTCTGACTGTTGGGGCTGCTGGGGGGAGGACTGCTGATGCCTAAGACAACACGGATATTCTTCGGCCCCACCGAAGTCAAGCTCAAGACCTACGAGATCAGGGGGCACCGCTCTGGCCTCCTGCTGGGGACCCACACAGCCCTGAGCGAGAAGGGCGCCCTGGATGCCTACGCCAGGTCCATGCGGTTTAACAACCTGGCCGAGGCGGTCCGATGGATGGGACCAGCTGCAGCCGCGGTGGATGTCGAGGAGATCAAATGATGAGCAATGCCGTGAGAATTGAAGAGGATAAGCAGGTCGCCATGTGCGGGGGGTGTGACAACGCCCGGTGCCTGGCCCGGCTGCTCAAAGGGCCCGGGTACGTGATGCCTGTGTGCCTGGAGGCCGCCGAGCTGGGGGAGCTGGACCGCGGGCCTGACTGCAGCCAGCCTGAGCGGGCTGGGTGTGCGGGATGCACTGAGCTGCTGTGCTGGGAGCTGCACTTCTGCCCTGAACCCCACCCGGACGCCCGGAGGTAACCATGGAATTCAAGATCGATGAGAAGAAAGTGTACGAGATGATCCGCTGGATGCCAGGTGGGGCCAGGTTCCCATACCCGATCCCGTTGATGTACGCCGGCAGGCCTACACCGGAGGCCTCCGACCTGGGGTGGGGGGATGAGAATGAGGAGCTGGGGGGGTGGGGGGAGTTTGAGCAGGCTGTGTTCACCTGCGTCAAGCGCTTGCATGAGGCCGGACGGGTGATCTTCATCAGCCGGCACGGCTACACCTGGGTGGTGCCCCCCTACGTCGACCATGAGCCTGAAGAGCTGGTCGATGAGCCTGACATGGTCAACCGCCCGTACAACTGGGATCGCCTGTAGTTTCAACAACAAAGGAGACAGAGATGGACGTCAAGATTAGCATTCCCGATGACAAGATTCGGGGCCTGTTGTGCTGTGCCCTGGAGGGCGGCAGCAACTACTGGTACCAGATCGTCGGCGAAGAGCTGCGCGATGGCCTCACCCACAAGGACTTCCAGGAGGGGGGGAGCCAGACGGGAGAGACCTACTGGCACCCGTCGCAGCTGATCCCGTTTGTGGAGGGCTGCTCGGTGGTGTTCTCCACCGATGATGACCCCGACAGCCGCTACAAGCTGGACAAGGCCGCCATCGAGAAGGGGCTGGCGCTGATGCAGCAGAAGTACACCCGCCACTGGGGTGACTTCATGGCGGAGAACGATGATGCCACTACGGGGGATGTATTCCTCCAGCTCTGCCTTTTTGGTTCTGTCGTTTACGGGTAGTACCTGATTCATCTGTAGTACTTCAAAACAATCGAGGAGAAATGCCATGTGTAAATTCGTGGCCCTGGGCGTACAGCTCCGCCGTAAGGTGACTAAGCAGGCCCAGCAGAGTGCTGCTGTTGATGCAGACCCCCGGGTGATGGGGGATAATTCGTTGGAGTGTAGGGGCACCAGCCCTGCGCTGACTCAAGATGTTGAGGCTACTGGCGTATGCCTGCCCTCACCTGTTGTGGATGTCGAGGTGGGTCAGGTGGTGATGAGCCGGCGGGACGCTGAGGAAATCGAGGCGCGCGTGGATGCGCTGAACGCCCGGTTCTCTGAGGATATGCACGCGATCCGTAGGCGGGGGGCCCGATTCAAGGCGAGGCTTGAAGAAATCTGGGTGGCTCGCAAGAAGTGGGATGCCGAGCCTGATGTTCGGTTGGATGCGGCCTTGTGCGGGCTGGAGAAAGCTCTGGGCTGGTACCTGGAGGCTGAGCACATGCTGGTGGCCTCCCGTGCCCCGGGGAAAGCAGGTCAGATTGTGACGACTCAAGGCCTGTTGACAGCTCGGAGCCGGGGTGACAGCCCGATGGCAGGCCTTATGGCTGCCCAGGACGCCGTGGAGAGGGCTGGGCGGGACCTGAAGATGCTGGACAGGCCTGGGGTACGTAAAGGGATGAGCAAGGCAGGCAGGGCCATGCTGGATGACGTGCTGGGGCAGGCCGCCAGGGCACTGAAGGTCGAGAAAGCTGCCCGGGCTGAGCTGGTACGTGCACGCAAGGAGCAGGAGAAGGAGAAGGTTGAGCAGATGAGGCTGGGGATGGGGGGGGATGTGAAGGGGAAGCAGCAGCCCACCCTGCGCCACCGGCCTGCCATGGGGCAGGTTCGTATTGACCGTGAGCTCGTCCAGAAGAGGGTAGGGAACAGGTTTGCTTCGGGCAAGGTTGCCCGCCCGGTCTACACCTTCGTCGGCAGGGGGGGCAAGTAGGATGCCACGTCCAAGCATGCACACTGCTATCTGCAATGAGGCGCTGGCTGAAATGTTTCATCCAGTCAATGAGCAACGCCGCTTGCATCATCCAGACACCCGGATGTTCCTCTACGAGCCGGGTAATGCCACCAGCTACGAGGTGTGCCTGACTCTGGCGCCAATGACCGAGCCCACGGCCCATGATCTACTATCCGTGGTCAATTTCCACGCCAGCATGTGGTTGCCCCAGGGCTGCTGGATCCACCCGAACTATATGATGGAGAAGCTGAGGCTCAGGTACGACGGGGATGCCGCGGCCCTGTCTCATATGATCAACTTCATCCGCGGGATCGAGGGGTAGACCATGTCTCTGAAGAAGACCGAAGTAGAGGGCCCTGTCTTCCAAGACCTGTCTGACATGGGGTTGAATGAGAAGAAGAATCGGCGGGACAGGTGGAAGCGCCGCAAGAAGGGTAAGAAGGGGAAGGGTCGCAAGACCTCCGGCAAGCCCGTCTCTATTGACGGGGAGTTCGGGGAGCTGCTCGACAGGATGCTAGTTCGATGAGGCACATCACCCATGAAGCTCTGGCCTCCTTGTATCCTTGCAGGGATCAGTTCAAACGGTTCAAGCAGATGTTCCCGAAGAGTCGGTACCCATACGGGATGCCTGTGACCATACGCAACATAACCTTGTTGGCAGCTGAGACAGACACTAACAACTCGGACCACAATCTGCATGTCTGGTTCCTTCACTTACTTCTACCTGACAACATGACTAATGCCTTCTCGGAGATGACCCTCAGTGGTGCCTTTCCAGGATCGTACAATACAGCCCGCCAGCGGGCACACCGGTCATCAGACCCTGGGCAGGTATATGAGGACTTTGGTCTTTTCTTGGCTGAGTTAACAGCTGCATTGCAGGCAGAGGACTTGTCATGAGTGAGAGGAATCGTGCGAAGAAAGACGAGGCTGCGGCATTACGCCGTGATGAGATGATCCAAGGGTTGGAGCGGGAGCTGAACTCAGCCCGTAAGGATGGACGCCGATGCCACAAGCAGGCTGCCGAGCTGAAGAGCCTGAACAAGGGGCTTCGGGGATCGCTGGAAGCCGTGCGTGTGAACCGGGATAGCCTACTCGTAGGAAACGAGGAGATGTACGAGTCCCTGTGCGAGCAGGAGACGGCCGTGCGTGATGGTATAGGGACCATCAAGGTCCTGCAGGGGGATGTCCGGCGGGCTTATTGGCTCGCCGCGGCCGGTTGGTTTGGCTTCCTGATTATGGTTGGGCTGGTGGTCCTATGACACCGCGGCAGCGCAGCGACATGCACATCTGGGGCCTGCTCCTGATCTCCTTGGTGTTGTTGTTCGCTCTGATATGGTTGGGCCGACAACCTTGGCTGCTGAACTGTGTAGGTACGGGAACCTGGTGATCTGATGAGGAGAAAGACAACCAGGACCGCCGGCCGCAAGGTCGGTGAGTGGGGTGGCAAGCCTATCTATGGGATGCCTGTGTGCATGACCAGAGGGGGGATGTTCCGTTACTTCTTCGTGATGGAAGGAACAAACAAGGTCTACATGAGCTTCTTCGATACGGTAGACGACGTTCTTGTTCCCCCGTCCCCTTCTGACGATCTTGGAGAGCCTGCCGTGCGTACCAGTGACGGGGGGCACAATTCCATTGAACATTCATTCCTGCACCCTGCCCAAGCATTCGCTGAGGTAGAACGGCGTCGGAAGAAGGAGAGGCCTGTCCGTAAGGTGGCCAGGGTTGTCCGTAAGATTAAGTGCCCCGGGTGCGATGAGTCCTTGTCCTTGCGTATGAACATCAGCCTCGAGGAGGAATAACCCATGACTGATGCACAAAGGATGTGGATGCTCGCCAAGGAGACAGGTTTCTCCCTGATCGTGGACCGTGGTGACTGCAAGTTTCTGCTGATACCTGTCAAAGGGTACCTGGCGGCCAACGACAAAACAGAGGTGCCCGAGGCTGACCTGCTGGTCGTCCTGAAGATGCCGTTCTCTTTGGCACGAATAGGACGTCCCTCGGTGTTCATTTCTGACCTGACCCCGGACGAGATGATGCCCTCTTGGATCGCTGGTCAGCTGTCTCTCATGAGTGCATTAGAAGGTCGATGGGGGGCACGTCCCCAAATGTCAGCGGCCGAGGTAACTGGTATTGTCCTCGGCCTGATAAAAGAACTCAATGGGGTGGTAAGCTAATGCTAATAATTGATAGGTGTGAAGAGTATCTGGCCGAGGTGAGAGCCGCGGCGGACAAGCTTGGGGTAGAGATGAGGGAGCAGCTGGAGGGGGAACTGACTTACCTCGCCGAGTATGCCTGCCATGGAGATCCGGAGGCTACCAGGTGCCATCTCGGTACCGACTTTGCGCCACTGTCCTTCTCCTTTGCAATGGAGCAGAGAGGGGAAGATGGAGAGTATCGTCACTGGTTTTCCGGCGGTTTAATTTGGCATGGCCGGCATGACAATGGTGGAGATGGTGGGGCACCAACCCTGTCCGTTTGTTTGACACCGCAGGATGGTTGGAGTGTGCATACCTGATGGGCCTGTGGAATGTACCTGAGGTAGATGCTAATGGCGAGGCCTTTTACCGCTGGGAGGTCACCCGCGATAGACTCCTCGAGAGATCTATCAAAAAGCACGGCGCGAAGCGGGCCGATGGGTCTGACTGGGATAACAGTGCCGTAGGGACGAAGGGACCATCCAACCTCAATTCCGAGGTGAGGGGGAATGCAGCCAGGTTCAGTCTGTATGACGACGACGGTAACTGCCACTACGAAGGGATAATCTATGGGGAGTACAGCGGCTTCGAGCCCCTCGATGACTTCGGTATGCCGAATGCTGGATGTACAGCCATCAAGATCAATGGAGAGTGGTTATGACCAAGAAGTATGAAGTGACGGCTGACTTCGTCGATAAGTGCTCCCCTTGCTATCTGCAGGATGGGCACAACAGGGATGGTGAGCTGTTGTTGTATTGCTCGCCGAACTGGGGTGATGCCGGTGCGGCTGTCGAAGACCTGATGGGCAGCGAGCATACCTGGGACGGTGTGCCTGATGGGGTTGGGAATGAGCAGATCGGTGCTGCCCTGGACGCTGAGTTAACCCGCGCGCATGAGGCTGATCCGACACTGTTCTGGCCTGTCAACAAGAAGGGCAATCCGATGCCTGAAGAACATGTTGACGAGGAGATCGGCTGGGTGCCGCCCGAGGAGCAGCCAAACATCTACGTGGTGCTCAAGTGGAAAGAGATCGAAGTGGTGCGCCATCGGGTGTTCGTTGAGATCGAGGTGCAGTGCCTCGACGATCAGCGCGAGGACGTTGAGCAGTGCGTGGCGGACGCCATCGCCGGCAGCACGGCCATTGAGGCCATCCGCACGTCGCTCGAGTACTCGGATGCCTGCCCCGAGACCGAGGTCATCGGGGGGGAGGTGCTCGACAACGTCGACCAACGCCTTGAAAAGTACGTCGACCTGGTTGAGCAGCCGGACTCCCTGCTGTCGCTGGCCCGAGTCTCCCTGTGGCCCAACGATGCCCGGGAGATCTGGGTCAAGTCCAAGGATGGACGCTACGGCTTTGCAGTGAGCGGGGGCGAGGGCCCTGCCGGCTTTGGCCTGCGTGTTAAGCCCTTCAGCCGGGGCAACGTCGACATTGGTGGCAACCATGGGCCTGATTGGGAGGTGTTTCATGTGGGGGATGTCCAGCCAGACGTGAGCATCACCGCCTATAAATCGGACGAGAGATCACAGCAATTTCGTAAGTGGGTGGCCAAGGAAGGCCCTCACCCCGATCAGATCACCGAGGAGGAGTAGAGAGCGGGAGTACGATGTGCATCTGAGTCCAGAGAAGGGGGAGACCCTCGCCAGGGCAGAGCTGATCAAGCTGTGCCGCCAGGTGGTGGACAAGTTTGAGGGCGACGAGTTCTTCGACCCAGACAAAGTTGTTGAGGACCCCAGCCCTGATGATGGGGGGGATGGGAGCTGATGTTCTTCATCGACGAGCCTATGTGGATGCAAGATCGGCGGCGCGCATGACTCTGTATCGAGGCGCCCGAGAGCTGGCTGAACGGTGGGCACGGGAAGATGTGAAGGCTGTACTCACTGAAGAACAGATTGAGCACTGGTTCTATGATGGGGCCAGGCCGGATGAGTGGGCTGACCGCCGAACCATCGATACCTGGTGTGACGAGGGTGATACGATCGGTCTCTCTGAATTCTTGCCTGAGCATCAAGATGATAAGGCCAGTAAAGAGGACCGTGATCTGCTGTGGGATTATTACAGGCCTGAGTACAACGGCGCCCTGGCCCTGGCCATCAAAATGATCAAGAAACGCTACGACAAGGAGGTCACGCCGCTGTTCGAGGCAGCCGGCGAGGACGATGACCGCCTCGAGAAAGCCAGCGAGGCTGGTTGTGAGCTGCTGGCTGATGTGGCTCTGAAGGTAGCAAAGGAGATAACTTATGAGTAGGCAAGTCTGCTGCCCCGACTGCGGTGAGGCCGAGCCCAGGTTTGTTATCCAGCTGCCTGCGACCTTCAAGTGGGACGGGGTCATGGACCTGGCGTTGCTGGATGAACACCTGGTTGGTACTGAGTTCCCGATTGAGGATGGGGCCACCGTGGTTTGCAACGACTGCGACTGGACCGGTCGGGTCTATGACCTTCAGCCTGTGGCAGCCAAGGTGCAGCCTGAGATCACGTTGCATGTGCAGCCGGAGGATGACATCCCTGTTCGGGGCAACGCTATGGCAAGCGGGGATGATGCCTACGACAAGGAAGTCGAGGACGAGATCATCCGTCGGCTTGAGGGGGGAGATGTCTGGGCCTGGGCCAAGGTCGAGGTACGTGCCACCTATAAGGGCTTGTACGGTTCAGCCTTCCTCGGCGCCTGCAGCTACAAGGATGAAAAGGGGTTCAAGGAGGCAGGGGGCTACTACGGGCAGATGGTTGGGGAAGCCTGCCGTGAGCTGCAAGACCTGATTGATAAGGTGGGTGGTGCGAAGATCGAGGTGCCTGCCTGATGTTCCACTCTGATTGTAGGGACAGGGCAAGCTACATGACCTGCTGGTACGATAAGGACAGCCTCGACGAGAAGGGGATGACCTGTCGGGTGGAGCTGCCAGTAGAGGCTGGGGACCGGCCTTGCTATGGAGACCAAGAGAAACAAGAGCAGGGGGTCCATCTTGCTCCGACTCGATGTGTTGGAGCCGACTGTGGCAACTGCACCGAGTCTGTTGAGGTCTACATTGTCTGGGAAGTTTGTACGGTATGTGATGGCCGAGGCAGCCATGTCAATCCCGGTATAGATGCCGATGGGATTACAGGTTCGGAGATGGCTGAGCTGGGCCCTGAGTTTCAGCGGAGCTACATGAGGGGTGACTACGATGTGCCGTGCTACGGCTGCGGTGGCCGTCGTGTCGAGCCTGTACCCTCACCGGACGATCCGAATTGTGCCCGGGTGAGGAAGCGGATTGGGATGCGTGCTGAGTGGGCTGCTGAGGAAGCCTGGGAAGCCAGGATGGGATACTAAAGGAGGGAGGACAATGAGCGATGTGAGATTGATACCTGAAGTTGATGGGGAATACGCCGGGGGGCTGATGGATGAGCGAGAGCCAGGAGAAGAGCTGACGGTCAGGATCTCCAATCCCGACGCCGAGAATGGGTATGGTGAATGCCGAGGTGGTTTGTCCTGGCTCAACTCTGCTCGGATCACAGCTGACCCAGACAAAGATGAGGTGTCCTGCTGCGTGTCGGTAGGTGACCCTCGGGGCTGTTTCGTGTTCACGATGCGGCGGACGCCTGATGGTCATCTGCTGCTGCACATGCCCCACCCGTCGGATGGCATGGCTCACATGGAGACCGCCGAGCTACACGAGGGTACCCTGATCGTGGTTAAGCGACGAGGTGAGACCGAGCCGGCCGACTTCAACGAAGAGCCTGTTGAGGTTGAATGCCCAGTGTGCAAGCAGGATGTCGACGAGGACGACACGGAAGAGTGCGACATCTGTGGCCTGATGGTCTGCCACGATTGTTTCGATGATGAAGCTGGCATGTGCACCGATTGTGCTACTGACGACGAGTAGCCCAGCCGATGCCTGAGACCAAGATTGTTGCGCGGTATCCCCTCGAGGACCTGGAGCACAAGACTGAGTTGTTGCCGTGGCAAAAGGTTGGCCTGCAATACACAGCCTCTGGCTATGGCCGCAAGATCCCAACATCGACGATGGCCAAGTTGCCCGGCTCTCCTCGCTGGCGCCGGGTGTACCTGTGCATCTTCTCCAACATTGGCACCTGTTACGTGACAGCGGGCAACGATTGGATCGTAATCACATGAGCCGGCTACGTCAGGTGTGCCCGGCTTGTGATGGAGATCGGTTGATTGTCCGGCTGCCAGCTGCTTTCCGCTGGTGTGGCAGGCTCCAGGCTGTGGGGCCGGGGGCACTCGCCGCCACGGAGTTTCCTGTCGATAACGACGCCCTAGTTATCTGCGAGTGTGACTGGACCGGCAAGGTCTCCGAGTTGAAAAATATCTATTCAGAGAAGGAGCTCATCGGATGCCTCATCGACTTAATAACAACGGTCAATGAGACAGGCGGCATCCGAATCTCTGCGGATGGCACCTGTGCGCCAAATTGCGACTCTGACTGGGTTGACCTGGGAGAGGCATACATGAGGGCATGCGCAGCCATTGGCGATGAACCTCAGATCGTTGAGGAGGATGAATCATGAGCCAGCCTGAGATCAACACCCGACTAGGTAAGTTGCGCTGTGGCGGGGGGCAACATGGCGCCGGATCGTGAAGACGGCCCGCCGTCACTACAAGCCAATGAATGTCTGCGTCCAGTTTGGCCGCCAGTTCTGAGTCGATGACCCTACATCGGGAGGAGATTGGGGGGCGAGCCGTGTTCCTGCACGACTACCGGATTAAGTATCGTTATAAACACTGGATTGGTAGGCCCGACCCGAGCGGGATGGGTGTGGCCTACTACCTGTCTGATAGCTTGGATTGGATTCGATCGAAGGTGCGGTGGTTGGCCGAGCATGGAGACAAAGTCCTGGCTGTGCAGCAGTGGGATGACGAGACCAACAAGTGGAAAACGATCAAGGAGGACGTAACCTGATGGATACCTGGACCAGCATCCGCAAACTGTGTGACAAACATGAAGTGCCGAGGGGCAGCCGTTGGGAAGAGCTACTTGAGCGTGCCCTGTGGGGTGTGGCCGAGCACCTGCGCGGTGAGGGGCCTGTGGCATCTCGTCGAGTGCTCAAACAGAGCCACCTGGAGCAGGCACTGGAGATCCTGGATGAGCGGCTCAGCCGGGGCTGGGAAGAGGGGCCTGAGCTTTCGTGGGAGAATGTGGCTGACTACGTAGCCTCTCGCTCCTGGGGCTATGCCTTCGCCACCTTTTTGTCCAAGCATCTGCATGAGCAGGAGGCATACGCGCTCAAGCTCAGCAAAAGGCAGGATGCGATGCCTCTCGATGCTGAGACACAAGGACCGCCGATACTAACATATGACCCCGGCGAAGATGCGCCGGTCGGTGCGGCTGTGGCGGCCAAGGCATTGGTCGCCGATTTGGTCCACTTCATGTACTTCGATGCAGACGCAGGGGGCATGGACTTGGACAAGGATGTCAATGGCGGTGACCTGGTGGAGTATTTTGACTTGCTTGGCCGAGTCGAGCCAGGAGAGCTGATGCCGGCCGGCGAGTGTCCTGACTGTGGCGCCCTGTCTCACTTTGTTTCTTCTGAGGCGGACTGGACCCCGAACTGGTCTGAGACACGCACAGAGGATATTCACCACCGTTTGGGCAAGTTGCGCCTGGTCAACCGATTCATGGAGGACATGCAGGCCATGTTCATCCGGCACATCGAGGAAGGTGACCTGCCTGCCGGGTGGGATGGCCATGAGCTCCGTTGTTGGATAGCCAAGGAGTTCGAGCATGAGGCAGCCCACACCATCCCGATGAGAGAGAAGCGAAGCAAGCGATACCGTGACTTCGTATCAGCATGCGCCAACATGCCGAGGAGGTAGTTTGATGATCAAGTACACAGATGTTACCGACGCGCAGATCCGAGAGTACCTCGGGCATGGGGTAGGTAGCCGACGGGTGAGGGTCAAGAAGAACGGCGAGGTGCATTACAGTGGATCGACGTCCGACACGGATCGATCTCATGACTACTGGCACTTTGGTGGCTGGCGAGCTGACTTGGCCTGCGAAGTAGCCGACTGGTTGAACGCGAGCGAGGAGGGATAGGGATCATGTTGAAGCCAACTAACACACCATGGGGCAGGCCCGACCATGTCAAGGTTCTGATGCCTGGGGTCATTGAGTACCAGACGCCGTCGCATGGGGGTGTCTACGTGGCATCGCAACTGATTGGCTCGATGCCGCCGGCTCTATCTGCCATCGGCGATACCGACTGGGAAAACCCTGGCAACGGCGGGGCTGGGCTGTGGTTCGAAGAGGACTGCGCAACCTACGCCATCATCTTGACCTGGCCTGAGCTATTCCCTGGGGTCGACTTGGCTCTGGCTGAGAAGATGCTGCAAAGATGCTACCCGAGCAACTACAACCTCTGGAAGATGGAGAGATAGAGATCATGAGCATTGAACTTCGGATGATCACGATCAGTGGGTTGAAGGGGCATGACACAGGGAAGGGGTATGCCTGGACCTGTGTGGTGCATGTTGATGATGCCCCTGTGTTGCAAGCATCGCAGGCCGGAGATGGGGGGTGCATGACCTACTATGCGGCGCCTGGCTCTGGCCTGAGCCACCGAGAGGCCCAGGCCCTGCGCGACGAGTTTGAGGCATCCTGCGCTGCCCGGATGGGTGGGCGCCGCGAAAGCCTGGACAAGTTGCTGTGCGCCATGGAACCGGGCATGACCGGGGAGATGGCCTTGGGCCTGCTCGATGCTGTCGACGGAGAAGATGAGGCCGGGATGTACGAGGCCTACTAATGGCCAAGTACATCTGTCCGACAAGCAGGCATTCCGATGGGGACATCATTGGGTGCGGCGCTGAGTTTGAAGCCAAGCCTGACTTCGAGGGTCTGGTTGATTGCCCGGAGTGCGGCATCTGGTTCAACCCAAAGGCCGAGTTTAATCCGGCACTCGCTCAATGGCTCAACGATCGAGATCATACGACGGCTGAGTGGCCACATGATCTGAGCCATGAGTTCAAACTCCAGGCTGATAAGGAGGTGGGGGGCGGTCAATTACTCAATTTCCTGGGCTGGCCTACGTACATAACGTCGGTAGACAAAGAAGGCAACGCGGTATGACCGATAGACAGAAGCTCGAGAGGATTCTCGCCGAGGAGTACGGCAGCATGGAAGATGCCGCTGAATGGCTGGATGACCTCGTTCATGAATGCAAGTCCTGCGAGGCAAGCAACATCAACAACTCAGGGGCTGCTGGCCAACTCGATTATCTACTTGCGGAGTACGGCTTCGAGCCGGCAGATGTTGCTGCCTTCATTGGGAGACAATTGACGTGAGCCAAGACATTCTATGTGGAGTGTGCAACGAGCCCTGGGATGGGTATGGGGTGGCTACTGGGGACATGACCTGGTGGGAGGCCACTCTGTTTCGGGCGAGCAAGGGCTGCCCTTGCTGTCAGGGTGTACTGCCCGACGGGATCGATGCTGAGGAAGCCGAGCTTGCGCACCTGCGGTCGGTCGTGATGAACGACGAGGACCCGGACAGGTTCGAGCGGCTGCATGCTACCGAGGACCAATCGACTGAGCCTGTTGACTGGGCTCGGCCGGAGGACCAGGGAATCCTGTGGGTCTGCGCTGCCTGTGGGGGCCGGATGATGATCGGGGACGACGCCAGTGAAGAGATCTTCCGCCGGCTGACGACGGGCAAGGGTACGCCCGATGACTACAAGTACTTCATGCAATGGGACCGGGCTCTCCGCGGCGTCTACACGCAGGACCAGGATGATGCCGGTGATGAGCAGCCCCCCTTCACCTTCGTCGCGGGTAACGGGGGGGAGGTTGCCCTGTGCCGGGACTGCGCTGAGATGTGCCCGGAGTGTGTAGATGCCATACTCCTGCGCGGGGTTGGCGAAGGGAAGTTCGGCGGCGGCGATACATACGACCTCGGGCAGAGTTTCCCCAAGCCCGGCGATGAGTACCATGGTGGCTCTGTGTGCATCGACTGCTTCGAGACACTGACCTCGGAGGACGAGGCTGACCTGGAGATCCAGCGAGAGCAGATCAAGTCTGACGAGGAGGATGATTACTTCGATGATGGCCAGCTCGCCGATGCCATTCGTGGGCACCTGCTTGATCCGCTTGAGCCGGATGAGACCTGGGATGGAGCCTTGTGCGATGCCGTGCATTATGTGCAAGAGGAGATCAAGGACAACAAAGCATTCAAGCCGAATGCTGAAGGGATCCGAGAGGACCTGCTTGTTCACCTGTCTGATGTCGAGCCGGAATCGGATCGGGTTGAGTTCTGGCTGGGCCTGTGGGGGGCGCCACTGCGGGCCCTACATGTGGAGGGTGAAGACCTGCAGTGGCTGGCCGAGGAGATCAAGGTCGACCTGAATCAGGCGACTAATCGAACCCTTGCTACCTGCGAGATTGCTGATGTCCTGACCGAGATGTTCAGGCGAGGAGGAGCATAGTAATGCCGAAGACTGAGATGGAAGTGAGCGAAGTGCGTGCCGAGGTTGTCGAGTCGATGGCTCGGACCATCTTCGTGCTGGCCTGGATCTCCTGCGAGGAGGACAAGCCTGGTGGTGAGTCGTGGCTGTCGGACAACGATGATCTGACCGACGAGGAATATGCTGGCATGCCTGATAGTGCTCGGGCCTTTGGGGGTCGGAGCTTGATGGGGGTAGACCTCATGGATATTGCCCCAGACAAGGGGGATGCTGATGCCCGCTATGAGTTGGGGTTCAAGCAAGCTGACTGGTATGCCGAACAGCTGGCATGCAAGATCGAGCGGGCACAGACTGAGGGTGGCTGGTGGCAGTGGGCTGGTAAGGCTGACGCCCTCGATGACCTGGATGGTTGGGGGCACTACCAGGTGATGCCTATCGTAGGCCATGGGGTGGCCTGGACTGATAGCCATGAGGACAACGGCATGGACATCGACAATCTCAACCTGGAGCTGAATGGTTACGACGGTGACGAGGGACAGGACCCGTTCGAGATTGATGCCTGCGGCTATCTGCCCTGGTATGGGGAGACAACTTGATGAGTGAGCTGGGCAAGTGGGCTGAGGCCCGAGGGTGGGAAGTCTGGTACGAGGATACCCACGCGGTCTACTGCAAGTCGTTGACTGGCGAGGCTGGGAAGGTTGCGCATCGGTACCTGTTCGTTGAAGTGACGGACATGCAAGATGCCTGCGGGGATGACTGGCGTGGTGGCGGAGGGGATCAGTTTGTGTGGGAGGTGCAGCTCGTTGATGTACTGGGGGTTGATGCCTCTGTCTGGAATAGCGCCTTGGATTACTGTGGACAACAAGACTACTACGCCGAGATGGTTGCCGATGAGGAACTGGACGACGGTGAGAAACTGGGGAAACTGTTTCCTCTGTTGGCTGATGCCTTGCGGACGCACGGTACGAGGGCGCCGCTGGATGATGACTCGGCGCCGCGGTTCGGGTGGGCTGTAAGTCGGGGGGTCAAGCGGGCCGAAGAGATCCTGGCCGATGAGAGATTGATGGAGGACTTGCTTGATAGGCCTGTGAATAGGATTGGTTCGTCGGCTCGGGACTTCATGGGTGGGGATTGCCTGGCCGGGCTGCGTCGGTACGCTGGGGATGTGCAGGATGGGGAGCGTGCCCCTGATTGTCCGGCGTCCAACCTGATGCTCAAGATGTATGGTGCCGCGGGGGGCCGGACTCTTGGCGGGAGTGAGCCTGACCTTGGGGAAGCTGGCAACGATCCTGTGTTTGATGGGGAGACGGTCTGATGCATAAACAGTTAACGGCTGAGGACATGAACGTCAACGCCCTTAGGGGGATGTGCTGTCCCTGTTGTGGGCACCAGGATTCCCTGCGGATCGAGATGACATGCACCGAGGTACTAGACATCTATGATGATGGAAATGAAGCACCTTCTGGAGATACCATCTGGGGCAATCAAAGTTACTGTGAGTGCCCTGAGTGTGATTTCCAAGGAACTGTTGGTGACTTCACCTTTAGAGAGGATCCAAGATTCAAGGATGATGATGGAGGTGAACGCGCCGCCGCGTACATGAATTTCCTCCAGGCCCGGTGGCTGCTGCTGGCCTGCCGTGTTGAGATGCTCGAGAAGGGCTTTGGCCTCCGCCCCCCTGAGCAGGCATGGTGGACCAACATTGAAGACCGCCAATGTAGGAAGGCTAAGATTGCAGGGGCGTCCCGATGAACGCACATGAGTTGTTTGCCAACGGGGGGGTTTGCGAGAGAGGTAATACCTTGTTGCTCAACGATGATGGTGCTGCTGTCCTAATAGTTAAAGCTCCCCATGGTCCGACCTTATTTGCTACCTACAATCCAGCAGACTACCCATCTTTTAATATCTGGCTTGATGTCTCCCCTGTCGAAGAACTGAAGAGGAAACTGCAAAAGGATTGTAGCGGGTTCAGGGTAGTTAAGAATGCCTTGGGCCTGGTCGAAGATCCTGATTGTGAGGGCTACCTTCCGTGAGTAGTGACAGAGTGAAGAGTCGGCCGGCTGAGTTCGCGACAAAGAACGAAGAGCCAGGGCACGCCCCGCCCGTGGTCCATGAGGCCGTGAACTGGCTCAAGGTGTGCCTGCACAAACATGGGTGGGCAACGTCTACCAAGGCTAAGGACCTGCTGGTTACTGCGCTGACCCGTCTCAAGCTATCTGCTGACACAGCCGAGCATGATGCTGTGGTGGAGTATACCAAGCGTCGGCACTACATCGAGGGTGAGTTGGAGATCGATGACGACGCTTATGTGTCGGTCGGAGCGGATGGGGGTGGGGCCTACGTGCAAGCCTGGGTGTGGGTGGATAAGGGGGACTTCGAACATCAGACGGGTGAGGACTGGCCTTATCCGATAGACGAGGAGGAAGGGACATGATCAAGATCATTGATGGGAAGCGGTACAACACAGCCACGGCTGAGTGTGTGGCGTCGTTCAGCCGCGGCTACGCCGGAGACTTCGATCAGTACTCCGAAGACCTGTACTTGACGAAGAAGGGAACCTGGTTCCTCCACGGAATGGGAGGGCCTATGACCCGCTGGGGTGAGGGGGATATGCAGCATGGACGTGGCAGTGGTGAGGGTATCGCCCCCCTGACACCTGCGGAAGCCAGGGCCTGGTTGGAGCACAACGATGACGTGGATGTCCTCGAGGACCACTTCTCCGATGCCATCGAAGACGCCTGATGCCGCGAGGGGTGGATGAAAATATGAAGAGGGGAACCATCATCCGGCGGCTGTGCAAGCACCGCGGGATCGAGGTTGTCGAGCACGCCAACGGAGGCATGGACCTGATTGGCTGTCTGGGGCAGTTGACTCCATTGCGTGAGATGCTCTGGCAGCGCGTTCGGTGGGATGCCCGCCTCGTCATCGGCAGCACGTTTCCTGGCGAGAAGGTACCTCGTATCGAGGTGCATCCTTCTGTGGTACAGGCTGACGTTGACACCGCATGGCTTACCCTGAGTATCAAGGATCCACTGTGGGTGAGCGAGGACCACGATGTCCACATCGAGACGGCCAAGGCCATGTTCACTGCCAGCCGACGAGGGGATGTGCTACCTGTCGACGTGGAGACGGAAAACATTAGAGACAGAGTTGTCGCAGAGATGACAAGGGACATCAGAGAAGTGCTGCTCACATCTGCCCGCCAGGCGTACCCAGATGGGGGGGACCTTATCCGAGAGAACTCTGAAGGGGATGGCCTGGCGCGATTCATCTGCATTGAGATCGGCGATGCCTGCCTCGAGGCCGTCTCTGTGGCCGAAGCAGCAGCGGAGGCTGCCAGAATGATGGACACAGCCGTGCATGAGCTGGTCGAGGTGCGTGACGCCATGTACGCCCTGGAGACTATGGAATTGATTCGTTGCAGTAATCCCGAGTGTGAGAGCAGGACTGAGGAAGGTGGAGACCCGCTTTTCAATATTACAGCCGTTGTCGATAGGGACAGGTGCCTGGCTGAAAACCTGAAAAAAGCCAGCCCGGAGCATTTTGAGTGCGCTCATTGCGGAAGCAAAGGTGAGGCTGACGACGATGTTGAGAAGTGTCCGGAGTGTGGGGCGGACCTCCATCAGTGCAAGACAGGAGAGCCTGGCTGCATGCACTGCGGCAACGATGACTGCACGTACATGAGGGAGCCAGGCTGATGTTGATCTATCTGGTGAGATTACTGACCGAGGCTGGGGGCGACCTGGTTAGACAACGGGTTCATGCCGACGAACACCTGGGCCTGGCCTATGTGTCTGCCTCTTTGCGGGGGTGTGGGCATGAGGTGAGGATCCTGGATAGCGGGGTGATGGGTGGTGTCGCCAAAGTAGTGACAACTCTGTCCCGGATTCCTATGGCTGGTATGGTTGGGTTCACGGTGGACTGTTCGAATGCGGAGGTGGTAAGTCGGGTCAGCCGGGATGTCCGGGCTATGTGGAGGCTCGAGTCCCCTGTGGTTTGTTGGGGCGGACACCATGCTAGTCTGTGCGCCCGTGCGATCCTCGAGGACTGGGAGACAACAGCCTGTGATGTGGTTGTACTGGGGGACGGGGAACTGACTGCCCCCGAGGTTGCCTCTGCCGTCTGTCTGGCTAATAGACTGGGGGAGCCCCCAACAACCTATATGACTGGTGTCATGGGTATCGGTTTCCGACCTCGGGCCGGATGTCCTGCCCCCATTTTTACAGGCCCGGCTACTGAGAAGGTGAGTGACTCGGAGGTATGGAAAGGGCTGCAGCCTGACCGAGCTGTGCTCGATGAGATGGGTGATGGACAACAGTGTGCCCGGATCCTGGCGAGCCGCGGGTGCCCCCACAACTGCAGCTTCTGCACCACGCCGGCCGTCCGCAAGCTTTGTGGACAGCCTTCTTGGATTGGTCGGGATGCTGGGGATGTCGTCGATGAGATCGAAGTGATGGTTAAGCAGAGGGGGATCCGTCGGTTCTACTTCAATGATGACCTGTTCCTGCCAAAGGGGATGGATGGATGGGACCATGCCACTGAGATTGCCCACGAGATCCTGGAACGTGAGTTGGATATCGAGTACAAGGTGGAGCTTCGGGCCGACTCCCTGAACTGGGGTGGGCAACTGGACATGGACCTGTTGAAGCAACTGAATAGGTCAGGGATGAAGACCGTGTTCCTCGGGGCCGAGAGTGGGTCGGATCGGATGCTTGGGTACTTGGGGAAGGGAGTGAAGTCCAGGGATGTGAGAACTGCTGTGCTCGGGCTGCGTAGGGCAGGGATACGGGTGAACCTCGGTCGGATCTTGTTTGGTCCTGACACCACGTGGGAGGAGCTCGAGGAGTCGCTGGGCTTCCTGGGGGAGAATGATGGCATTGCAACAGGTGTTCCGGCATCCCGACATGCACCTGCGTGTGTTCCCGGGGACCAAGCTGTGTGATCGGTTGTCGAGGGAGGGGCGCCTTGCTTTCCCTGGAGGGAAAGAGTATCTCGAGCCATCTTATGCTTGGAGGGACAGCCAGGTAGGGATGTTCTGTAGGATGCTCGAGGACTCTTGGTCCTCGATATATAAATCTGTGGGGGGGTTGTTCCGGGACCGCTCGTTCGGGGAAACTGACTGGGCGTCCTTGAGAAAACTCGAGGGGATCTTCGGGAGGTTCTTTGGGGATAACCTGAAGGCTGGACTGGCAGGACTTTGGAGCCCCAATGTTTTCAACATCGCCCTGTATGATCTTCATGAGCAAGTGAGGGACTATTGGGGTTGTTGAGTCTCCTTGACTTTGTGTGCCACACGTGGCATAACCTGATCTCCGGAGGGAACCACTGCGATGAGTAATCCTGATAGGGGAACTTTGTCCCAGCACATTATCTTGTACTCGAAGGGTTGGTACGAACTACAGGATTCAAATGTTAACTGCCTTCGTGAGCTGATTGGGAAGTGGTCAGCGACTGATCCTAAGTGGATCTACAATATTCATGTGCTCGAGGCCTGCCTGGACGCATTCGTTGCAGTCATCGGATTGACTTCTGCTGAAGGGGTAATAACCAAGGTAGGGATGGACGTCCAAGATGTTATGCGGAAATTGATCCAAGGCAAACCATGGGTCCAGTATCTGGATGACATGAAAGTCCGTGGCACTATCACCTGCGCGCTGATCGATCTGATGGTGGGGAAGATGGCGGCAAGTGAAGTAACTGCTCAGTATCCTTTCCCCCTGCCAACTCCTGACTCTGATCTGCTGCCTGTCCCTAAGGGGAAAGAGGGTGGGCCGAAGAGATGAACAGGTTGGATCGGGAGATGGCTGCTGCGTTGAGGGGGGCCGCCCCTGCTGCTATGGGGTTCGTTCGGGCTGCGAAGAGCTTCTTTTGTGCGGCTGAGGTGCCTTTGCGCGCCGCGATGCCTGTGTCGGTGAGCTTCTACCCTCGTAGTGGACCCGGGGAGTACGTGGCGTCGTCAAGGAAGCACTACCGTTATGCAACAGCCCAGGGCACTCTTGTATCAATCACCCATTTGGTGGACGCCAGAGCGGAGTTTGGGGGATCCCTGATGGACCGTTTGGTCGGACTGCTGCCTTTCGCAAGGCGGGCAGCACCTCCCGTTTACTCTGTAATCCGAACTGAACAAATCTCTCTTCCAGGATTATGCACCTTCTCGGTTGGGGGGTATGCGGTAAGCGCCAAGGGGCTTGGGTTACGTATCAAGGAGAATTCTGACGATGAATAAATCTAACTCGTGTGGGGATGGCAAAGCCATTCCCACAATCACTCCTACAATCAATCCATTTCATGGGTCAGGATACGGCCGTGGAGACTTGGGGCCGGGTGTCAAGGTGTACCGACCGGAGGCATTGCTGGAGGGGGGTGGTGTTGGGGGTCAGCTGTCCAAGTTAGGATATGGAGTATGCGAGTGGGCACCATGGCCTGTGCTGGTAAGTAACTGGTGGGCCCTGTGGCATCCGAGCCTGCGTGGAATCGGGGTGCACAATCAGGACAAGACTCTACTGGGGTACAAGCCACATCGGAGGATGGCCCGGTTGATGGGGGTGGCTTGTAAGATGGCGGGAATGCCTCGGTCCGTTGGGGAGGAAGGCGATACTCCTGTGGACTGGCTCTGGTCACGTCAAGATGGGGGCTTGGTAGGCGACATCGAACGGGAGGGGATGTTTGCAAGCGGGACTCTCGCCGATGCTCTGTTGCCGAAGTCGGGCTGGTTAGTACGACAGTGGAGAGTCATAGTGGGCGGCGGATTGGTAACTCGCTGTCTGTTTGATCTGGGATGGGAGGATGACGTCCCGAGGCCAGCCAGCTGTGAACTGCAGGTAAGAAAAGGGGTTGACGACCTGGCAGATGATGTTGGTTGGTGGGACCGTCAGTCCATGAGTCTCGAGGTTGTAGGTACCGATGGTCGGGGGATAGGTGCAGCCCGTCTTCGCAAGGAGATAGGAGCATCGGAGTTGAGGGGGACTGAGGTCTTCTTGCGGGTTGGATGGAATTGGATTGCTCTACCTGTGTGTCTGGCACTCGAGGCATTCGGCTTCGAATTGTGGGCACCGGCCGGGGGGATGTCTGATCGGTTGGTGGTGATGAGCCCGAGTTCTGAGGTGGGTCGTGTGCCCGTGGGGATCGTGCTGCCTTGCAATCCAGGCAACGAGGATCTTCGGACGGAGTGTTCCATCCCATTGTCCAGCCTCACCTTGAGAGGGGATGTTTAATGTTCTATGTGAGGATCGTGGTGAAGTTGGTTGTTCGACCCGAACAGTTGCTGGTTGGGTGCAACATTCTGCATGCCTGTCGTAGCTGGCGGGGGGAATTGAATCCCGAGGAGGCGGTCGCTGTGATCGCCGAGGAGCTGATGGAGTCTTGATGACCGATGAGGAAAGAATTGGAGTGGCGATCAATGTGCTGACGAACCTGTTGCGGGGGGATGCCCTTGACCTTTCTCCGCAAGAAGCTGTGACCGTTGGTGGGACTGCTACTGCGATGGTGGCACGAACCGGGGGACTGGACATAGGGACCTACCTGAGGACGGTGGGGGCTTCCTTTGAGGCGGCCTGTCAGGGACTTGAGTACCGTCGGTTGCTCGGTCAGATCGGAACGGGTGAGCTGTGCCTCGAGGACATGATCGTTGCTGAGATGCAGAGGACCGGAGGGGAAGATCCTCTGGCGTGCGGGTTTGCTGTGCTCGAGCGGGTGTTGGGGCCTGTCCCTCGGGGGTGAATTATGAGCCAGGGCCAGGATCAACCCTACCGCCCCCCGAAGGGGTGGAAGAGCTTGCGGTGTTGTGGGACCTGTCGTTTGACCACCCAACCCCCTCACCCTCATCCTATTCATCCCGAGGCGTACACCCTCAACTGCTCAGGGTTCAATCCACCCCCGGGCAAATTGTTCTGGACTCTGCCGAGCTTGGGGAGGACGTGCAACAGATGGGAACCAGGGGCATAAACCTCTTGACAGAGTGTACACTCTGGTGTACACCAGAGGAATGATAAGGAAAGCAAATGGAAGCGGACAAATCGAAGAAGTCAGGCCAACCAAAAACGAAGCGGAAGCCGCAGATCAAGCTGCCATCGTTCACATGCAAAGTGTGCGGCCACCGTTGGCACCCCAGGAAAGAGGGAGTCCCTCTGCGCTGCGCAAAATGCAAAAGCCCGTACTGGAATCGGAAGAGGGGTTAGATGCCATCCGAGAACACCTCCTCCATCCCTACAGACTCGAGGTTCGTTTCTGGGCCAGGGTGCAACCTCAGCGGAGTAAAGGGGGTTGTTGGCATTGGACAGGTGCACTGATGGCAACGGGCTACGGCCACTTTTCACTGACGAAGGTTAAGTCTGTATTGGCTCATAGGATGTCTTGGGCGCTATCTTTTGGCCCCATCCCAAAAGGGCTTTTCATCTGCCATGAATGCAACAACAAACCCTGTGTCCGTCCAAGCCACATCTATGCCGGTTCCGCCAGGGTGAATAATCTGCATGCAGTAAGGGACGGAAGATTCCCGATGTTTGAAGCTCGGTACCTGTTCAGTCGTGCCCAGGTACGAAACATCCGAAAGAGAGCAGATGGTCTCTACAAAAGGGGTCTCCTTGGCCCCGGAGCACCTTTACGATCTAGCCCAGAGTTAGAATTAATTCTGCAAGTCATGCAGGAGACGGGGGCATCAAGGATGTCTGTCACCAATATCATCAGGGGTAACACCTATCAGCATGACCTGGTGGCCGGTGGGCCCCCTAGCCGTAGTGCATACCCAGGTCGGTATGGGGCAATTGGCTGGCCTGTTCGGAAGAAGACCAGATAATGAGCCTTCTTACGATCAATAAGTCACTTGGTGGGATCTGGACCCTGAACCTCCCTGCTATCCTTTCTTGCCCCGGCTCGACGGAGTCTTGTAGATCCATTTGTTATGGTTGCAAAGGGAATTTTCGCTACGAGCACGTTAGGAAAGCGCACGTCAGGAACTTGAGGGAACTCCAGGAAGAACTTGATGCGGGAGGAACTGACGGGTTGGCACGACGTCTGACCAGGGAGCTCCTTATGGCTGGAGCTGGACCTGTGCGAATACACTCCTCGGGAGATTTCTTCTGTATAGAGTATCTCCTCGCTTTGGCATTAGCTATTCGGGCAATAAGGGAAGACTTTGGGGTTGACCTAGTTTGCTATGCCTACTCGAGGACCTGGCGCCTGGGCCGGAAGTGGATAGATGCCTGGGTGGAGGCTGTCGAGATAGGGGACGGAGGCCTGTGGATCTGGGCGTCGACTGATGCTGAGACTGGAGACCCTTGGGAGAAGGTAGGGTGGCCTCTGTGCGCCGACATCTGCGGAGTGACACCTGGTGTCGGGGATGAGATGAACAACTGCCTCAAGCAGATCCTGCATGTACCGAACCAACGGAACGTCCCCCCCGAGCGGGGGTGCCATGGTTGCAGGAGGTGTTTCCATATGAATTCCTTGGTCAAGAGTGAGGGGACTGACCTACCGTTGCGGGTGGCATTCCTTCGCCACTAAAGGGAAATTGAATTGACAAACTGTTACAGTCTACTGCACAGTAGGGTGCATGGAGAAAATCAAAGATGAAAGCGGACAAGTCCAAAAAGTCATCCCATCAGAATCCGAAGCCAGGCGAGCAGATCGTACTGCCCTCATGCACATGCGAGCGGTGCGGCCACTCATGGTTCCCACGGAAACCGGAGACACCCGTACGATGCGCCAAGTGCGGCAGTCCGTACTGGAATCGGAAGAGGGGGTAGCCAATCTTCGTGAACATCTCCTCTTCCCATACCGGCTAGAGAACCGCCTCTGGAGTCGAGTATCATGTACGGAGCGAGAGCCCCACTCAGAACGGATAGACACCTCTTGCTGGGAATGGACGGGAAGTCTTATCCAGAGGCAAGGGTATGGGAGCTTTACAGTAGGTGTCCGTTATCCCGGGAGCCAAGCTGGAAAATCTCAGAGTCTAGCCACTGCTGCATCCCGAATGGTCTGGGTTCTTTCTTATGGACCAGTCAGACCAAAATTCCTTGTATGTCACTTATGCAACAACAGAAAGTGTTGTCGACCCAGCCATCTTTATTTAGGGACCTACCAGGCGAACTCGAAGCAAATGGCGGAGGATGGGAGGGGGGGAAGAAAATCAGGCATACCTTTGGGTGTTGTCAGAGAGATCCGGGCGGGCTGTGCTCCTATCCAAGAGAGAGGGCTTCTTGGCCCCAGTGTCCCGAGAAGAGACTGGTGGGTGTTTTCCGATTACAAACAGGAGATGTGCGAGAAGCACGGACTGAAGAGGCCTACTCTTGAGAACTTCATACATGGAAAAACTCATCAGGAAGATCTCCTCCTCAACGGAGGTCCAGAACGGAGAGCTTATCCTAATCGGAACGGTCAGGTTTTCTGGCCAGACTGGCAAACAACTGCAAAAGGAGGAGGAATAAAAATGGAGCATTTAATCGATCGGCGTAAACAACTTCTCTCAATTAAGGATGGGGATGTGGCCGCAGCGGTGGACGACCTCATCGAGGCTGAGGGGGAAGTGGCTGAGGCCCAGATGGTGGAGGGGGTGAAGCTGGAGCAGGTGCAGGAGCGGGTGTGGAAGGTGCTCGACGGGGTTCGTCAGGGGGCCTTCAAGGATCTCACGCTGGCCGACTTCTTGGGGTTCAAGTCGAGCAAGATCAAGTTGCTCGGCGGGGTGGCCGAGACGGGTGTGTTGCGGGCGGTGACGGTGACTGTGCCGGCGCACTCGGCTGAGGGGAACTTCAAGGCCATCAAGGATGAGAAGCTGCTGGCTCAGGTGTCCGACTCCGAAGAGCACAAGGGCTTTTTGTTCAATGCAGTCAAGGGCAAGGGGAGTCCTGCCGAGCCGAAGAAGGTGGTGTTGAACGGCGACCTGGCCGACTGGTTCCAGAAGCACTTCCTGGATGAGGACACCTACGAGGTGGGGCTGGATGCTGATCGGCCTGACATCCAGGTCATCGCTGGCCGAGAGGCCGAAGCGCCTTCGACCATCCTGACGGTCAGCCCGAAGCAGTTCGTCGACCTGATCGGGCGTGGTGCTGGTGGGGATGAACTTGCCCGCCGGATGGTTAAGGCCGGCTTCAAGACCTGGAGGGTGGCCACGGACGACGGTAGCAAATAATGGACCTCGACGATAGCAACAGTCGCCGCGAAGATTGTGATATCTGTGGGGAGAGGTATCACAACGAGGCTATTCAAGGTTACATGCGCCAACGTGCCAACGGTTCTTACATCTGTTTCGACCACCCCCGAAAGAGGGATCGAGACTACTCGGGCATTGTGCGTCACTGCCTGAGAGGAATCATCTGTGATGCTGCATGGCTCTTTGAGGAGGCAATGGCCGCCGAAGCTGCAGGGAATCTGGAACGTGGCACTCCAGATGGCCGCCTGTTTAGGCCTACAGCTGCAGGTCTGAGACTCCTGGAAAGAGAGAACCAGGATGGTTAGGGAAAGACCACCTATCCCTAGAGAAGTAGATACAGTCATGCCCGTGGGGGAAGATGTTCTGAATCAGATCCGGATTCAGTATGGGGGGTGTGTGAGGATCCTCGGGGGGTCTGCTGATGGAGAAGACAAGACCTGGAGGTGCGAAATCTCGGTACCTGTATGTCCAGAGTTTCCTGATGGACTCCATTTGGCTACCACAAGGGTAGGAATCACTGAAGCCACTGCAGCCTGCGGGTTGGAGTTCTTGGAGAAACTGAATCGTGGATAGAGATTTTAGGTTGAAGGTCGCAGAGATCGATCGGGTCAAGGACCTGGTGTATGTATGGAGATTGTTGATTGCTACTATGATCGAGACAGCATTATTTGTGGCTGCCGCGGCCGGCTCCGTTGGGCAGGCTCCGGATGTCCCTCTTGGGGAACTGACCGACAAGATCCGGACGTATAGGTTGATGCGCTGATGAAAGAACTTACTGCTGGGAAGCTACGGTTCATCCTGAAGAAGTTGGGGCTTGCTGACTCGGGGGTGTTTGTTGTCCGGGGTAATCCTATGAAGGGGGGCAACCAACCTATCCTCGAGCTACATCCCCGGTTCAGAGAGGATGTCCAGGTAAAGATGAAGTTGCCTGACATGCTTCGGCAGCTGGAGACTATTGGGATTCAGGTTAGTAGAGCTGGGGAGGGGTGCTGGCTCTTGAACTACAACAAAGAGGGTCGGGTAGCCTGGAATCTGACGGATGCTCAGCGTAAGGCTGTGCTGTGGTGGCATCGGCCGACACACCTAAGCCAGCCTTCTATAGGGACCCAGACGAAGCTCCTGCACATGGGGTTACTCGACGGGGATACCTTGTCCGCGATGGGGCGGAGCGTGTTGTCTATCTTGTTGATTGGATTCGAGGAGGAGTAGCTGATGGAACTTCGAGATGAGTACCTGGCGACGATCAACTTGGAGGTGTCTGTGCCGGAGGGTGCCGACATGGATGCTGTTGAAGCCGTCCTGAATCGGGCCTTGGAGTTCTTGTCCTACCAGCCCGTGGATCCTGATGGACCTATGTTTGGGGCTTTGAATCGGGTGGAGGTATCGATGAGTCAGGGCCGGGTGGTTGCGCTGCAGCCTGTTGGTAGGTCTAAGTAGATGAGTCGCGAGGATGATCGTCGGTGGCTGCTCAAAGAGATGATTGATCTCCCTTTGTCACAAAAGGTTGCAGCCACCATGGAACGAATCTGGTTGTGGCATAGGCATTGGGGGGACAAAATCTGCGTTTCGTACAGTGGGGGAAAAGACTCCACGGTTTTGCTGGATATTGTCCGAAAGACGTACCCGAGTGTGTTGGGCATCTTCGGGGATACCGGAGTTGAGTTCCCTGAGGTGGTGAGACAAGTCGAGCAGACTGACAACATCTTTACCGTTCGTCCCTCGAAACCATTCCGTCGTGTTCTCATTGATGAAGGGTATCCTGTTGTGAGTAAACAACATGCCGAGAAGATCCGTTATGCCAGTAGACACTGGATTGCTGGACGAACCGAACGGGCGAAAGTAATTCTCAATGGTGGCAAACCCCTGGCCGAGGGGAGAGCCAAACAATACGGTGTCCCTCGCAAGTTCTGGGGATTGGCATCCGCCCCATTTAAGGTTAGTGAAAAGTGTTGCTACATACTCAAGGTTGAACCTATGCAACGGGCACAGAAGAAGCTCGGAAATCTCCGCCCCATGGTCGGGACAATGGTTGGAGATTCCCGAGCCCGACGATCTTCGATGGTTCGTTTTGGTTGCAACATGTATGAAGGGACAGTTCGTGGTGGCCCCGTCGGCCGACCTCTATCCTTCTGGACTGAACAAGACATCTGGAATTATATTCGGCGAGAGCGGCTGCAGATAGCAGATTGCTATGAAGGGGAAATGGGGGTGAGAAGAACTGGATGCATGTGGTGCTGCTTCGGAGCCCACCTCGAAAAACCTTGTGGGTCCGGGGGTCGTTTCCAGATTCTGGAACAGACACATCCATCACAATACCATTACGGTATGGATAAATTAGGACTTTATGAGGTAACGGCAGCTATGGGTTTGGGGGCTAAACTACAAGGGAGCTGGCGTCCCGATGCCTCACCTGGGGGAAAAAACAAGCGTCGGGAGTTTCTATCAAATAAGTTGGGATGGAACTTCCGAGATCAGTAGCGGGAAAACAACGTGCCGGGTCTGCCTGATGTGACCATCCACCACTCAACCTTTAGCAAGGGGTACCCATGCTGATTCATATCTACTACGAAGGTCTGGAGGAAGAACGCCTGCAAGCCCTTGCAGACATCTCCGAAGAGGGACTGGCTGATCCACCCCCAAAGGGGGGTGACTTTTCAGCCTCGAAGCTCTATGTCCTCTGGAGCCACATTGGGGATAGGGATGACGAAGCCGACCGGAATCAGGCCCAGACCTGGGGGTGGAAACATTTCGACACGCCAGAGGAGTGCGCCGAGTACCTGATGTCTCTTGGGCACGGTCCGACTGAACTGAAACTTGGATCAGGTAGCCCCCCCGATCCTGGTAACCCTCCCGAATGGATGGTAGTGAGGTATGAAAACGACGACACCGCCCTCCTCGGCGGGGAGATGGTGTTGTCGTTCACCATCTATGCCTACGGACAAGATGGAGAGGTCATTGAGCTTGCTCGATTGCTGAAGAATGTTGGGTGATGCTTCAAGCCATTACTTGAGCTAGCGGAAGCCGGGTGGTTTGACCTTGCGGCGGTGTCGCTTCTTGAAGGGATTGGGTTCGGGGTCTGGGTTGTCGGACGAGCCTGGCTTGAGCTTGGCCCTGGCGCCTGACCCTGGTTCGTCTCGTTCTTTGTCTCGAAGAGACAAAGAAATCACTTGGAGGGGGCCCTGCTCTTGATCCTTCTCGACGAACAGTCCGTAAGGGTCTCGGCCGACGAGGGAACGAACTATCCAACGTACGCCATGGACGACGGCATCGATGATGTCCTTGTACTTGGCGGGGAAAGAGAGTGTCTGTTCCCGGAGATCTCGTTTGACCTCGATGGACCTGTAGTTGGGGACATGGAGGAGCTCCATCTCGGGGCGGGGCCTGATGCACCGAGGGTGGAAGTACATGACCGGGGGGGCCGGGACACCTGGGCTTGCCTCAGGGAGGTGGAGGTATGGGGTGATCGAGAGGAGCCGCTGCCCTTTGGATAGGTTGTCTGAGCTGACCGGGACGACCTCTGCGCCGATGCCTTTCTTGACAGGGAGCTTGGCCGGGTCTATTCCTGCTTGTCTGAGTAGGGTGTGACGCCGCTGCTCGAGCCAGGTGTGCAGGTCGGCTAAGGCTTCCCGTTCGACCAGGATGTAGTGGGCGCCGTAGAGGTTAGCCAGGTGCCAGATGAGGTTCGGCTGGTCGGCGGTCGACAGGTAGCACTCGAAGGCATCGATCTGGAAGATCTCGAAGGGGAGTCCCTTGAAGGAAAGCTCCTCGTCGTTGTCGGGATTGTCCGAGGTAGGGTCTACTACCCGCGGGGTGCTCCCCGAAGGGGAGTCCCCCGGCAGTGTTCTCGGTACATACATCTGGATGCTGATACCGACAGGGCACAGGGCGCCCTTGTCCAGTTCTTCTCCACGGGCCGGGTCGATGGTGATGATGACGCGGGTGTCGCCGGCCAGAATCTTGGCCTGGTTGAGGATGGCTCTGTCGAACAGGCGGAGGTGCTGCGGGAGGATGGGAATGACGCCCGCGGCGCTGGGACGGAGCAGGTAGGCTGCAGCATAACCATGCTCGCCCATGTCGGCACGACGTTCCCTGAGCCTGTGGGAAGGCCAGAGCTGCGGGAAGATGGAATGGTACGGGTCCCCGTCTATCCCGTGAGGGTGGCGGAGGAGCTTCCAGGAGGTGTTTTCCTTGAAGTAGGCATTGGCGTCATCCTGCGACCAGGGCGTAAAGACGTTCCAGACGACGCCTTTTGGGAGGAGGGTACCCAGGTGGTCCTTCTGCATCTTGGACAGGACCTTGGGGCGCATGGCTGGGTTGAGGATAGTGTTCGATTCCGAGACATAGTCATCCCAGATCTGGATCTCGGAGCGGCCACCGACGCCGGAGGACATGACGCCGAGAGCTTCGATGGTCGGGTCGGGGGAGTCGAGGGTACGTTTCAGGTTGAGCTGGGACTGGTTGTTCTTCCGCTTGGAGGACTTGGGTGTCTTCTCGATGCCGGGGAAGATCAGGTGGTAGATGTGGTTGGGGTTATCCAAGACCTCGTGGATGACGGCGAGCCTCTTCTGGGCGTTACCGTCGGAGGGGCCGATCCACTTGATGCGGATGTTCTGATTGTTACCGATGGCCCACAAGGCCGCGGCGATCATGAAGGCGGACTTTCCTACGCCACGGGGGGCCTCAAAGAGGATGCGGCCCTCTGTCCTGGTGGCTTTATCCCATTCCAGATAGAAGGAGGGGACGAAGAGCTCGGCTCCGTTGGGCTGCCTGAAGCAAAGCATGAGGAGATGGAGGGGGGAGCGACGAGCCAGCTCGATTCGGTGCTGCAGGTCGAGGGCTGCCTTGAGGATGAGCTCAGCGTCGGGGTCCTGGGCGATGCTCTCTTTGAGTGCCGCACTGGGGTGGGGGAGCCGGCCGCCAGCTGTAGGATCATGTGCACGCTGTGACCAAGGGATATCGTTGGGATCTGGTAGGGGCGTGAAGGTGCCGAGGTCCGGGGCGGCTTCCAGGATTGTAGTAGTTTCCATGGTGGGCCTACTTCTTGAATCGGTCGAGGACCGACGGGGAGGTCAGGATCTCTTCCTCCTCTGGTGTCTGGGGCACGATGGGGGACGCGGCCAGTGCGGCCTGATGCACTGGGTCTTGGTCCTCCGGTGTTCGGAGGGCATGGGCAGCGAGCTGGGTAACATAGTCTGGGTCGGTGGGCCTGGCCGTGAAGCTGGGGTCGTCCTCCGGGGATGGGGTGTTGGGGATGTCGACGATGGTAGGTGCGCCGCTGGGAAGCTGGGTGACGCCCGGGTCGAAGTCCTCGGCGCCGGGGTGGGTGTCGGGAGAGCCACCTGTGAGGAGACGGGCAGGGAGGTCGCCTGTCTCTCGGTAGTAGACCTTCTCGGCCGGGGTCATCGAGGATGCGATGTAGATGAGCCCATGCAGGATGGACTTGGTAGGCTCGCCAGCAATCTGACGGGAAGTCTGGACCGCGCTGGCAGTAGCCGACTGGAGGGCGGCAGCCGTCTTGGCGAGCTTCTCCATGTGCCCGGTGGTCATCTTCTCGGGGACCTCAAAGTAGTCAGGTTCCGTGATGGCCTTCTGGTAGATGGTGAGCAGGTGGCCGGTCAAGAGGTCCCCAAGCTTGGAGACGATTTCGAGGGTGGTCTCAGAGGCGGCGAGCTGCCGGGCCTTGGAGTCGGCCGCGGCGCCGGTGGCCATCTTGAGAAAGTGTTCTCGAGGGAGCAAGGACATGGTCCGGGCTTGATGGGCGATGGCCTGCGCCGGGTCCTCTGGGGGGGTGAGTTCTTGGGTATCTTGTGTGAGTTTATGGTTGACTTGTGTGCCACTTGTGGCACCATCTCCTGGCTCGGATGGTTCGGGCGGTATGCCAAGGCCAGTCGACTTGGTGAGCCTCAGTGCGTCGTCGAGAAGCTTCGATGCGCTCTTGGCAATCTCGTTGGCTGGGATCATGGCAGCCGGATACTGATGAAGGATGACCCTGACAGGTGGGAGGCCGAGATGCCACAAACCCTCTTCGAGGATGAGAGCTGCCTTGTTGGTCCAGGATGCTTTGGTCCTGGGGGGGCGCCAGTCCTCGGGGTACAGCTCCCGGGCGTGATGGTTGACCGCGGCTGTGGTGACAGGCTTGCCTTGGTTATCGAGGTACAGGGCGGCACCGAGGACAGCGGTCCAGTGTTTGTGGGTGCAGCGGTGCGGAGCTGTCCTGAGGATGGTCTTGGTGACGTTGGTGATCTTCGGGAAGGTACGCTCCCACATGGTGCCCCAGGAGATGCGGGCGTCCCTGCGCTTGTGGGTGGGAACGCAGGCCTTGAAGTCCTTGGTGGAGGGGAGAGAGCCGTCGTGGCCGAGCAGGGCCTGGACGTAATTCTCCATGGCCACCGGATCGACCGGGGCATCCGGTTCCTGACGGGGGGGTTGGGGGGGATGGTCGAGGAGGGGGTTGGGTTTATCGGGTCCAGACAGACTCATTTCAATGCACCTGTGGAAATTAGTATTCCCTGTGGAGGATAACGGAATCATGAGTGATCAGCAAGAGCAGGAACTGGTACTTGGGGCGGCCGAGGTGGAGCTGCTGAACCGGGTGGGTGCCTATCTGGTGGACTGCAACGGTGGAGACTCGATCTCTGTAGACTGGATGCAGGGCCACAAGTGCTGGAACATTCGAGCCCTGGGGACCAAGGGAGCTCAGAGCTCAAGGACCTCCCCGTTTATTGGCGCAGGGCCTGGGTTGGGAGATGCTCTTGAGGAGCTGGCCACCTGCCAGAAGAAGGGAGGTTACACTGGGCTCGAGCGAGTGGTGCCCTACTTCACCGGCGACAAACCTGCTGAGCAACCTGAGCTTGACGCAGGAGGGGAACTGACTAAGGACAGTGGCGAAGCTTTTGTGGATATGTGTGTCGGGGCACTGGGGCTAGCTAAACAAGCCGTTCTGGTTGGACCTGATGGCTTCCGTGAGCCTCTTTTGGGGGATGGAGACGAAGAGGGATCTGAGATGGATCGGGAGCAACTTGCTGTACAACCGCCTGAAGGGGTGCCTCCTGATTATGTGAATCCGCCGGCCGATGGGTCCGCTGTGGATCTCCAGACAGGGGTGTACTCCCCTGTGATCGGGGGTGTGGCGCTGCTCCAATCGTTCATGGCTGAGTGTCCTGGTGTAGGGGATGGGGGACCTGCTTACTTCCTGAGGGGGTGGTCCGAGGCTGGGGGCTACGATGAGAGCGGAGACCACAGTGGGTGGTGCTCGGTGGGAGACATCTGGGTATCCTCAGAGTCTTTGCCCCCAACCACCCCAAAGGAGCTGGCCAGTGCGTCAAAAAAAGATTGAAGGCAGGGAGTCGAGGGCGATCATTGCGAATGAGTTCATCCGCATTATCGCCAACTGCGGCCGCCGGTTCTTTCACCATGAACAATCAGTGTCCTGCTTCATCGTGGATGATCGGGGCCGCGTTTGGTTCGTGGATAAGTTCACCAAAAAGCACATCGCCTGCTTCACCCGCTACTGGTGGCGATGGTCCCCCCGTGGATTCTCTGAGGGCGGCACCCTCCTGGCGCTCTGTCGTTACCTCACCAGGTATGTCGCAGACGGCGCGACGTTCACCGCAAGCCACCTTGGCCCCTTCCCCCTCTGGTACAGCAACGGCGATCCGTGGGGGTACGGCAAGGACATGGACCAGGTGCGGGAGGCGGCTAACCGGCTGGGCTTGATGGATGCACAAACGACCCAAAAAGAGCCGAGCCAGTGACGGAACCCGAGGCCATCGAATGGTTGCTCGAGGAGATCGAGGATACCGAAAAGTTCCTCCGGTCACCTTGGAATAGCCACATGAAGCGCGGTGGGCCACAGGCCCGACTGAAGGCTCTGAGGGTGATCCTCGGAATGGTAACCACCCCAAAGGAGCAGGAGGAGTAGCCATGGGCGAGATTATTTTGATCAGCCTTTTTGCGGTGGGCGGACTGGGCTACTGGGCCGGATACTGCATTGGGAAATTCAACGGCCAATTCGACGGGGCCAGGTGGGCGCGGCAAGAGATGGATAAAGCAAAAGGCACCGCTAAGGAGCAATCATGAGTTGGCGCAAAATAGACTGGTTCGATAAACGCTTTAACAAGCGGGACGCCAAGAGGAGGTGGGAGTGATGCCGCATTGGTCAGATAAGTACCGAACTCCCGAAAATATCTGTGCTCGCTGTGGGCATCCTCGGGATAGCCACCTGGACCAGCCTTCTCGCAAGGGCGAGCCGCCGCAGAGTGATCGAGGTTGGACAACACTTCCCAAAGGGATGTGCATCTCCGGTGCTGCACCCGCTAAGAAGGACAAAGGGACGGGGTATCACCCGCAAAAGATTCGCAAGAGTTACTGCGGATGCATGCTGTTCGTTGAACCTGATCCCATCACTAAGGACTCAGAATGATCGTTCTGGTCGACGGGATGGGGGATACCTGGGGGCATGGGGGATGTAGGAGGGCAAACCTCGTCAGCATGTTGGCGGCCTACGAGCGAACGACCTTGGGGTATCGGTCCCGGGAGATGCGGGATGGGCGCGTCAGTACTGAAGAATTGGTTATGGAAGTCCAGGGGGCCCTTGAGGTGCTGAGGGCGGGCTCTCTGTCGAGTGGGCAGGTACCCGTGGGCATGATGAGCTGGCTGCATATAGTGCATGAGACTGAGCCTATGCTGCTCCGGCTCCGGGGTGTTGGGGGGGCTGTTGTTAATCCCTGGTTGCCCGAGCTGATTCAGCTGCGGATTGAGTCAGCTGTCCTGACGTTGCGGGATGAAGGGCTGCTGATGCCGCTGCGTGATTACCAAGCTGAGGGGATCGTGGAGGGGTTGTGTGCACCGTGGGGGAGGTGTGTGATCCAAGCTGCGACCGGCAGTGGCAAAACTGTGATGGCCGCGGGGCTGCTTATGTGCATGCAGGAGCTGCTTGGACTAGAGAAGGTCGGGTACCTGGTGGTGAACCAGGAGCTGGCTCGGCAGACCCAGAAGGTGTTTGACAGGGTGATCCCTGAGATGAGGGATGTGGTTGGTGGGGATGTTGGGCAGGGGGTGCCTCAGTGCATGTCCGTAGGGACTGCTGGGGAGGCTGTGGGGGCCCTGGACGGCGTTGTGATTGATGAGTGCTTCCCAGCAGGGACCTTGGTTGACGGAAAGCCCATTGAGGACATTGAGATCGGGGACCAAGTCAGTGCCTACAATGAGACATCTGGGAATCTTGAGAGGAGGACCGTCACAGGAACTTTCGTGAGAAAAGCCCCATCATCTCTGATCCAGATTACCACGCAGGATGGTTCATTCATCTGCACCGAGGAACACCCCGTTTTCACCCAACGAGGCTGGATACCAGCCAAGACGATTGCTCGCAACGACAGAGTGCTATACACTGTACCCTACCACAAACCAGAGGGGTACAGAAAGCATGGAGAATCAAACAGTAAAAGGTCATCAGAAGAGATCGATAGACGGCACCTGCGACAGATGCGGACAGGAGACAGGGAAGAAAAGACATCACAACGGAGCATCCCTGTTCTGCCAAACATGCAAATTGACGAGGAGGGAAGAACGAAGGAAGAGAGTCAAGACGAACTGCATAAACTGCGGGAAGGGGATTATCTGTCAGGGGAGTCGGGGCCCGTCTGCCCTCTACCAACTTTCCCGAGGAAAGGGGGGTTACTGCTCGGTTCAATGTGTCAAGGAATACCGAGTGAAGGTGTGGGCCAGAACCCGGGAGGAGCATCGCGAGGAGTGGTCAAAGAAGTCATCCGAGCGAATGCGGAAGAACAACCCGATGAAGGATCCCAAGGTTCGCGCCCTGGTGACCGCCAAGGTGAGGGAGAGGGGCTGGCCGGAAGGGGTCGAGAGGGGGGGCAACGGACGAGAACCTACAGTCCCCCAACGAATGCTGGCAGGTTTACTCGGTTGGGGAATGGAGCACATTGTCCCGACGAGACTAGGCCTTCCAGAAGGGGTGGGCCCGAAATCCAGGGGATATCCCACCCATTACAAGATCGACATTGCCCAACCGGATCTGATGGTAGCCATCGAGGTAGACGGCCAGAGTCACAACAGTTCAGAGAGGCGAGGTCAGGACCGGAAGAAAGACAAGTTCCTCGCTGGACTCGGGTGGATCGTATTCAGGTTTTCCAACAAGGAAGTTTTGAAGAATACGAGAGGGTGTGCCCAGACGGTCTTGTCTACAATCTCGAGGTTGAGGGGCTGCACACCTACACCGCTAACGGATTTGTAGTCCATAACTGCCATGCAGCCATGAGTAATACACGTTTGCCCGTCCTGGGGCGCCTCAGGGCCCGCTGCCGTATTGGCCTGACAGCTACTCCTGATGGGAGACAAGACGGTCGGAACTGCCTGATGCTGTGCGCGCTGGGGCCTATTGTACGGGTGGCCGAGATTGCTGACTTGGAGCGGGGTGGGTACCTAGCCCGCGGGGAGGTTGTGAGGACATGAAAGTTACCTTTGATGAAGATGGCCTGTGCTTGGAGTGCGAGAACCTGCTTGAGCAGACCTTTGTTGAAGACCGACTGGGGCTGAGCGAGGAAGGAAAAGCCACTGTGTTGCTCCGCCAGTCCCCGTCCGACAAAGACACAACACCTATCGAAAAGGCAGCCAGGGCCATCAGTAATGGAGGATGCCTCCCGAGCTACATGACATTCCACCTCTGGGTCCCGGCTGAGCGCAAAGAGGATTCCTCCGATGAGTAGTACTGGTACTACTACTGGGGCTGCTACCGCAGGTAGTAGTCCCGGGGATCGCGCACATGCGCATAAGGTGTGACGTGGGTTTCTGTAAATGTAACCTTTGTCCACAGGTTTTCCACAATGATATCGGATAGCTGTTATATTTGGGGATTTTCGGGCAAGGGAGTATAAGATGGCGTGTAAGGTGACGATATTGTTGGGAGAAGGTTACATTACAGGAAAGCTGGGAATCTGATGGGTCCGTGCAAAGGTAACCCCCGGGACAGGGAGATCCAGCTGGCGGGTGGTGGAGCTGTTGTTAACTGGCACGACGGTGGGATTGAGCCCGGTGGTGAGAAGGGGGCGAGTGGGTCGAGCCTGTGGGGGGAGCAGGGCCGGCTGGATGTCGCCTGGGAGGGCATCCTGAAGGATGTGCTGGTGGCTTTGAGCGAGGGGAGCTGGCCAGGTTTGGTGTTGGTGGGGGACCTGCCGACAGGGGACCTGATAGCCCAGTGGCTGAAGATACGGTTGGGGCTGCTCGGGATCGAGGGGTTCCGGGGGGACCGGGTCATCGAAGTGAGTGATGCCCGGGTCAAGAGCAAGGTGCTGCGAGAGGGGATGCGGCAGCGTCTGGATGACGGGGATGCCTGGGTAGCCGTAGCGACTCGAGTGTGGGGGACAGGGATTGACATCCCGAACGTTCAGTGGGTGGCCCTGGATCCTGGGGTGGGGGCGCCAGATACTGTAATCCAGGCCGGGGGCAGGGGAAGCCGCATCGGTGGAGGGCCTGACTTCCGTATCTTCGTGGGGGATGGGCCGCACAGGCAGAGGCAGTTGGATGCTTTGGCTGCTGCAGGCTACGAAGGGGGGAAGGGAGTTATCCCCCCACCTGATAACACCCAGCTGGTGATACTCCCACCGAGTCCTGAACAAAGAGAACAAGTGAAAAGGATCATTGGCCCCATGGTGGAGGACTTCAAGAGAGAGCTGCATAAGGGAATTCAGGGAGGGGGATTGAGCCTCGCTGATACCGTCGAGAAGGTGGCGCCGAGAGAACCTATACAGGAGAGCTGGGTGCCTGGTCCCGTCTGGGGAGTATTGTTCGGGGTTGCCGTTGGGGCGGGGCTGACGCTTCTTGGTATGTGGCTCTGGTTGTGAGGAGAGACTGATGGCTGGCAAGAGAGGAATCTGGAATGAGGGTGTTCGGATCGGGGGGGAGAGGATGACCCGCCGAGAGGGACTGCTGCACCTGGCTGGGAAGGTTTCCATGGAGGTGGGTGCTCGTCGGTTGGGGGTGACGAAGAAGGCCCTGCACCAGCAATGCTACCGCCTGAAGATCAAGTGGATGCGGGGCGCCAAGGGCGAGCGGATTACCAGGGTGCAACTGGGCGAGGAATTGGGGGTGAGCCGCCAGAAGATCCTGGAGATGGAGCGGGAGTGTGTGCTCCCTGAACCTGGACGGGGAAAGTCTATGGAGACAGGGGGCCGTACTGTCCTACTGCTGACACCTGAACAAGCTGACCAGATCCGGTTGTTCCACCGGGTCGGATAGATAACTCGATAAGGAGACAAAACTGATGGGTAAGCCGGAGAGTAACAGTGCAGTGATGTGCCGATGTGGGCAGGTGGTGGCTATCGATGCCGAGGCTGGAGTAACGACGGGGCCCATGCCGCGGGGTTGCTGGGGTGGGGAGATCGGGATGCGGACCCCGGATGTCCATGCCTACTGCGACAAGTACTACGAGGCGGATCGCATCTGCCCCAAGGCGGTCGAGGAGATTCGAGCTGAGTCGGATGCTGCGAAGGCACGCCTGGACCTGGCCAAGGATGAGGCAGAGCGGGGGCCTTACGAGGGGCCTGGGCCTGAGGAGATCGAGTGGCTGCCGGCCAGTGAGCGGGAGGTCGGGATGCAGGGCCTGCTGCGGGTGTCGGGCGGCTACCCTGAGCTGGGGGAGCTGCGGGACTACTACCGTCGGGAAGAGGACGGCCAGGAGTTCCTGTTGTTATGCAAGACCGATGATGACCCCGGGACCTGGACGCCTACCTCGATGATCCGGGTGCCTGTGACGAAGAGAAAGAAGAAGGTCAAGAGCAACCCGATGCTCGAGAAGGAAAAGGATGACCCGCGGGGCAAGTGCCCCAAGTGCCAGGCTCGCCTCTCCTACGAGATGCACGAGAGGGACCAGTGTGATGGGTGTGGCGTTGACCTGGGCCACAAGGAGCTGGAGTTCCAGGACAAGTGGGTCCCGTTCCCTGTTGACGCCGTGGGGTATGAGGGGGCAGTTGCTATCAGGCAGGGGGACGTGGAGACGGGCTTCGGCCCTGTCGCTGACAACATGTCCTTCGATTGCGCCCTGCTCCAGCAGGTGTCAGGTGACAAGGTCTACTGTCGGGCAAAGCTCGAAGGGTCATACACAGATGAACCAGGCTGGGTGAAGCTGGAGCATGTATTCGTTCTTCGAGGGGAGGAGGCGCCGGCCTGGGAGAGCAAGAAGGTCGAGGTTCCTGAAGAGGAGAGCAAGGACCTGGGTGAGGGCCTGGGAGCTGAGGTTGAGGTGCCTGAGGGGTCGTCGTCCGCACCCCTCCCCGAGCTGCCTGAGGGTGGTGGTGAGTCTATCTCGCTGATCGACTCTATCCTGAGGGAGGAGGAGATCGGGCTGGCCCTGGGTAAGCCTGATGTGGGGGTGCTGTTGGGCGGCCTGAAGGGATACTCGGGTGGGTCGTCTTTGGACTGGGGATTCAACATCCACATCCTGATCGACTGGCAGCAGTGCAAGCGGCGGGTGTTCCTGGCCCATGTGTTGGGGCTGAAGCACAGGTTGCCGCAGCAACAGTTCCAGATCGGGACGCTGGTACATGCGAGCCTGCAGTTCGCCAAGTCTTATGGCCTCGACCGGTGGGAGGATCCGCTGCGGTTCGTCGAGAACAAGGCTGGTGCTGGGGTGCTGGGGGAGGAGCTGGCCATCGCCCGGGCATGCCTGCGGACGAGGTTGTCCAAGTTCGGGCACCTGGACAAGTCGGTCGAGGACGGGGGTCGCATCCTGGCTGTTGAGTGTCGGCTGGAGGCGGTGTGCGAAGAGCCTGTATCGATCACTGGACTGGGTCGTCGGCGGTTGCGGTTTGTGGGGCGCCTGGATGATGTGTCCCGGGGCGCTCGGGACGTGGACGGCCGAGCTGGGGTGGTGGTACACGACGAGAAGACAGCCTCCATGCTCACCCTGGAGCTCTACCAGGCCTTCGGGTTGGACTTCCAGCTGACGGGGTACGGCGCCCTGGTTCGGTACGGGAACTACGAGAAGACGGATGGGTGGGGGCCGCTGGCCCAGACCCAGGTCACCATCATGGTAAAGCCACGGGAAGAGGGTGGTGTGCAGGCTATCGCCCCTGACGATGTGGTGCGGGTGGCTACTGACTGCAAGGCTGCGGACATCGAGCGGTGTTGGGAACATGAGATGATCCCCGCGGCTACCGACCTGGCCCAGCACCTTGTCCTGTGGGGCAAGGAAAAGGAGGTGAAGAAGAGGGGCTTGACCGTGGACAACTGGTTCCCCAAGTGCACGGTCAACTGTGTCGGCCGGTGGGGGCGTTGCGACTTCTTCGAGATGTGCTCGATGGGCTTGTGCGGGCTGACCGGGATGGATCACAAGTTTGTGCAGTCCGATGAGCGGGTCATCGATGTGCTACAGCGTGGAGGGCCCTACTTCGAAAAGCCCCCCGCCGGGTACTCGGCGCCGTCGGCCAAGCCTGTTGCCGAGGGCTTGTCCAGCACTCGGGATGTCAAGGAGGGCGGGGCTGCGGGTATCGCTGACCAGATCATTCCGTACTTCAAGTACCAGTATGAGTGCGTTGAGAGCATTGGGGCGCTTGAGCCCGACCAGCTACATGACTGGGTCGACGACACCGACAAGCATTGGTTGGGCCAACTGTTCGGGGATACCCCTGATGGCCTCGACGACAAGCAGATCAAGAAGGCCTGCGATGGACTGCTCAAGTCCCTGGTCGACCGGGTCAGCCGAGGCTCCAAGGATGATCCCCTGTTGTGCGCCAAGGAGGCCACTGGAGAGATCTGCGTGAGCTGGTTGTTGCCTGGTGACGGTAAGAGCCCACTGGCCGGGGAATCGGAGCCTGAGCCCGACAGGGGCCCCACCAAGGCCAAGCTGCTCAAGGGCGCCAAGTGGTACGCCATCCCCCGCAAGATGATCGTCGCCGAGATGATCGCCAGGCTGCTGGCCGGGACAAAGGAGGAGGACTGAGATGAGGGAGCTTAATAAACAAGACCTGGCCAGGGTGGTCACTCACATTCCCCGGGACCTGGCGGCTCAGATGAGAGGACGGGGGTTGTTCGTCGGACGGGGGTTGTTCGTCGGAGGGGGGTTCATCCGGGCGCTGGTCGCTGGTGATACCCCCGGGGACATTGACGTCTTCGGGGGGAACCAGTTGGTCCTGGGGGAACAGGCCCGGCTGTTGACCAAGGGACGGGAGGGTAAGTTCCATGCTACCCAGAACGCCTATACCGTCCTGTCCCTGGGCCGGCTGGCCGTCCAATACATCTTCAGGTGGCTGTACACGGATGCTGAGTCGTTGGTGGAGAGCTTCGACTTCACCATAGTCCAGGCTGCTGTGTGGTGGGATAACAACCCCCAGGGCACAGGGGGGCAGTGCTGGAAGAGTTTGTGCTCTGACCGCTTCTATGAGGATGTGGCTGCCAAGCGCCTGGTCTACACCCGGCCGGACAGGGAGGAGGATGCTGGGGGGTCGTTGCTCCGGGTGCGCAAGTACCTGCGGCGGGGGTATGGGATCCTCATCGAGGACTATGCCGCGGTGATCATGCGGGTGTTCCAGGCCGTCGAGAAGAAGCGTTCGGTCATGGATACAGATGAGGACATCGAGAAGCGGCTGCTCGGTGAGCTGCGGGAGGTTGATCCTCTGGTCCCGATCGATGGACTCGACATGGCCCATGAATGCCACGACGAGGGTTGAGAAAAGCTTTAAAAGAGACCTGTGAATAGACCTCTCCTTACCTATATCTTATAGGTAAAAGGACAAGACGTCAATGATTAATCTGGATGAAGATCAGCAGCAAGTAGCGGTGCATCGCCTGGGCCCCTCGGTGGTGGCCGGCAACCCAGGTTGCCTCGCAGCCGACGCTATCGTGGGTATTAGCAGGGGACAACGACCCGGATCTCGGCCCTACACAATCGAGGAGGCCTACCGGAAATTCAATGGTCTCCCGTGCAGGAGGTCGATAGGTCGGGACCTGTCCATGACATCTAGGATCAAGTCGATTGAGCCTGGGGGGGTTGTGGCCTACCGCGAGATCGAGGCCATCGTGGATTCCGGAGTTCAGGACTGTCTCATCGTTACGACCCGATGCGGCCTGGAATTAACATGTACCCGGGACCATCCCTTCCTGACTCCTTCGGACCTTATTGATGGAAAGCCGGCCGGGCAACTGTCCGCCGGCGATGAGGTCCTTCTCCTCGGGAATATGCTCCCTAAGAAGGGGGAAGGGAGAACCCGATATGCTAAACGTCGGGTTGTTACCCTCCATGTCCATCATCCCGCCGGGACCCTCCGTATTCGTGAGGAGAAGTACAGATACTGGGAAGTGCCGCGGGCTCGTTTGGTCCTGGAAGCCTCCATCAATGGGATTCCTTATTCCGACTATGTTGCAATCTTGAAAACTCGGGGAGACTTGCCCTCCATCTTCTCTTATCTGGACCCTAAGTTGGAGGTCCACCATAAGGATGAGGACTCCCTCAATGATGTCCCTGAGAATCTACAGCTGCTGTCGAAAAAGGCCCATGCCAGACTTCATGGCAAAGATGAAAACTTTGGCATCAAATATACCCGGGTCGGAATCGTTAAGTCGGTCTCCCCGGCTGGGCCGCAGCGTACATACGACATCAAGATGAAGGGGCCACATCATAACTTCGAAGCCTCCGGGTTCCTGGTCCATAACAGTGGCAAAACTCGGTGCCTGCTGGAGCGGGTGAGGGACCTGGTCGAGGCCGGGGTGGATTCGTGGCGGATACTGCTGGTCACATTCACCCGGGCAGCCTGTGGGGAGATGATCGAGCGGCTCTCGGGGATGGGTATCGAGGGATGTGAGGTCAGAACCATCCACGGGCTTTGCTACGACAGGGGGCCGAAGATGGCGCCCTGGCTCTTCGATGCCATGTCGCACGACGAGGACGGTGCTTTGCCGGCCGCCCAGCGTGCCCAGGTCGACCGTCTCAAGAAGATGAAGGTGATCCCTGAGATGATCGTAGACCACGAGGTGCTGTCCACCTTCATGTCTCGGTGCAAGAACACAGGGCCTGTCCCCTGGCGTAAGGACTGGTTTGGTCTGAATGACAACGGCCGGGAGCTGGTACGGCGGATAGCTGAGTCGTGGTTGGCCGACAAGATGCCCATCGATTCTCAGCAGGCCTTGACCATGTATCAGGAGATCGAGGCGCTGCGCTGGGACATGGCCAAGTACAGCTACGACGATGTGCAGTCCTTCGTCTGGCACCTGCTCATCGGGAGTCCTGACCTGCTGGCCTGGTGGAGGTCCCAGTGGTCCGTGGTCATCGTGGATGAGGCTCAGGACTGCAGTGGCATCCAGCATGATCTGATGCGCCTGGCCGCGGGGCTGCCCAGCCGAATCTACCCGACGGTGGGTGGGTCCGACCGGGATCAGAACTTGATGCTGGCCGGAGACTTGAGCCAGTGCCTGAACCCCCACACGACAATGATTCAGACAAAAACCCGGGGCAGGGTGCTACTCCGGGATATCGAAGCCGGGGACTCTGTCGGTTCATGCCAGGGTGGCAAACAGGTGTTTAGAACAGTCCAACATGCCGGAGCGACAGACAAGACCGAGATAACGAAGATCAAGACAGCATCTGGGAGAATTCTAGAGGGCTCTTCCGACCACCTGGTCTTTGCCTGCATGCCCCACTCCAATGTCCGCTTCTACACCTACCTCATGTGGCGCAAAGACATGGGGTTTCGGATAGGACTTACCCAAGGTGCAAAAAACGCAGCCCGTCACTCTGTATCCGTTCGGGCATTGCACGAAGGAGCTGATGCCCTGTGGCTGCTCGATTGTCATGAGACGGCAGCTGATGCTGCTCTGCAAGAGCTGCAGCTGTCTTTACGCTACAAGGTCCCTACACTCCCGTTCAAGACAGTGGGTCGGAAGCTACGCCTGTCGGAAGCCGGAGCTGCAGCCATATTCAAGGAATTCGGATGCAAGGGGGGGCCAAAGATCCTCAAGTTGTTTCATATGCTCTTTGCCTGGCCCACGTACTTACCCCAAAGTCAGGTCGGTAAGCGCATCATTATTACATTGACATTGGGTGTTAAAAACAATCGGCCGGCTGAGCTGACCTGCGAATCACAGGAACTGGCGCCCCAAAAGATTCGTGAGGCGATAACAGCCTGTACAGGTATCTCTGTCCGAGACGGACGTCGCGGGACAGCCAGGATTCGTCGGAGATACCCATCCGGTGCGGAAGCACATGCTGCTGCCGAGCAGATTGGGGACATAGTTGCTGGTGCAACTAAAATTCGTGCCGTCCTTAGGGTCAGCTTGAGCAGTGCCAAAGGACCCTGCGGGGAGAAAATGACAGCTATGCCACTGGCCAATCTCGTTCCAGGTACCTGGATCTGGGGGGACGACGGAGCACCCGACGAGGTTGTAGCCAAGACAGGTTACCGATCGGAAGAACCTCTCGAATTGAGGGACCTGGATATCGATGGAACGACCAACTACTTCGCCAACGGTATCGCTGTCCACAACAGTGTGTATTCCTGGCGCACTGCGGAACCTGGGGTTATCCTGCAGTTCATCGACAGGGACAAGGCCAAGCTGTTCAAGCTCCCGAACAACTACCGGTCCACCGACAAGATCTGCACCCTGGGCTCGGCTGTTGTGAAGGGTAGGCCCTGGCACCTGGCAGGTCAGATTCGGCCGCGGCGGGCAGAGGGTGGTGAGCCCATTGAGTTCAAGACCTTCGAGAGCCGGATGGACGAGGTCAAATGGATCGTGGATAAGGCTCAGGAGCTGGGCTTGGGGGAGACCACGGTGCTGGCCAGGACCGCGGCCGTACTGCACTGGATCTCCATCTGGTGTACCAAGAACGAGGTGCCGTACATCAAGCTGTGCGGGGGCTTCATCCTGGATGGGCGTGAGGCCCGGGACCTGCTCAACTACTTGCGGGTGGGCGCCGGCCTGGATGTTGACGGGACCGCCCTGCGGGCTGTCATGAACGTCCCCAAGAGGTTCGTAGGCAGGCCCCAGTACGCAGCGGCAGAGGGCTCTGAGGAGACAGACCTCATCGACAAGATCCTAGACAAGGCCAGGCTCATCAAGCCACAGAGGCTGGCTCTCAGGAGCTTGAAGGAGCTGATCATCAGGCTGAGGATCATGGGCCGGGAGGGCCGCGGGCCCGCCGAGATGATGAAGTTCGTCATCGATGAGATCGGCTACGTGGAGTACCTAGCCGAGAAGTTCGGGCTGACCAAGGCCGAGGGCTCCGAGGGGGCGTTCATTGTGCTCGAAGAGCTCATGGAATTTGCCTCCGAATTCGACACCGTAGGGGAGCTGCTGGCTCAGGTTGACCTGCTGCGGCGCATGCATGAGATGCACAGGCAGGCCCAGGGCCAGGCAGGGCCGTCGCAGGGGGACGTGCTCACCCTGAGCACCATCCACGGCTTCAAAGGCAAGGAGGCCCGGAACGTCATCCTGGCTGATGTGGTGCACGGCAGGTTCCCCGGCGCCAAGTCCAAGATGGACCCCGAACTGTCTCAGGAAGAGACCCGGCTCCTATATGTCTCAGTCACCCGCGCCCAGGACCGCCTGTTCGTTACCAGAACCAAGCCGGGTTACCTTGATCCGGACAGTCCATTTTGGCGTTTTCTCCGAAATGTAACCTTTGATGAATAATCACGGGGGGTTCCAGATCGTGTGCCACAGGTGTACCTCACTTTTCTGTAATATAAGAACCCCATGATATTGTTAAGAGAAACCTGTGGACAAAGGTTACATTTACAGAAACCCCCTCCCCCCATAAGAAGCACCTGGGGGAATCGCAGTAGACTACTGTGCCAGGTTGGCACAAAAGGAGTGACATGATGGCACGCTCAGACCCTAAGAAGTGTCTCACGGAGGGCTCCCTTTTTTGCTTAATCGCACCATCCCGGAGCGGAAAAGTGTCTCATAAGGACCTGACGATCTGGGGCGGCCCCAAGAAAGAGAGGCTGGTCTGCGAGGACGTTCGGATCTATTCATCCACCAGGGCACTTCAGCTTGATATCCTCCGGATGGAGGCTGGGCTCCGGATCAGCAAGCTGATTGAGGGGGGCTTCCGCCTAGCCCTGACCAAGCTGGTCCAGCTGATAGACGACGCCGGCCAGGGCCACCAGGTCCCTGTTGATTGGCGTGAGGCTGTGCTGGAATCGACACTCCGAGACAAGGGGCAGGTCGATGGATGAAGGAATTCAGGCGGCAGCAGTAATCCTGAAGAAGTGTCATCTTGCACAGTGGCGTCTCGACCACTGGAGCCACGGGCTTGAGCCCCAAATGGTCTACGATCTGCGCCAACTCGCGGCGGCAGTGGCCCGGCTTGCGGGTGGTTTTAAACGTGACATTATCGAGAATTACAAACGAGAGGTGGACGAGGCTGCACCATCCAAAGGCGTGTCGTGGGGCGTCAATAGTCCCGAGATGACGCTGCAGTTTTTCCACGAGCAGCTCGCTCTTGTGGCACACGAAAACGGGTATACGCCAGAGCAAATTGCCCGCCTGCAGCCCTCCGCCATGGATGAATACAGAGCATCACGGAAATGGGGCCGGGTCCATGAGTCGAAAGCGACCAAGAGCGACACGCCATGACTTCGTTTGATGCGGCGGACATCCAGCAGCTTGTCATCTGGAGGGATATGGAATCAGCGCAAGCAGAGGCCGAGGGATCTGCAGTGTTTTTAGGCATCCCAGACCGCTGGTACGACTACCCGACCTGGGGTTGTCCAGCGGCGCACATCTCGCGGCGAATCCTAAAACGTGACTGCGGCGATGCCTGCCTCTTTTGCGGCAGACCAGCGGTCATGGTGCCCCCTGGAACGACAGAGGCCGACTTGCGCCAGGCTATGTCGAAAGCAACAGGAGACGGCAAACCATGAGCCACTGGACAGATCATTGGACCCGGCGTGGGCCAATAGACATCTACCTGGAGGACTACCCCAGGGAGATGTGGCCTCGATGTATCAAGTGCAGGAAGGTTCTTAGACCAGTTGCCGGCGACCACAAAATCAAGGGCGAGCGGGCCGGTGAATTCGTCTTTGGCTGGACGCATTACTGCCGCATTAGCTAGCGGCCGGGGTGGAGGGTCCTGATTCGCTCGGCCCAGCTGGGGGGGCTCTGGCGGACCTTGATGTCGATGAGGGTGTTGGCTAGACAAGGGGCATTCGGGTCCGGCTTGTAGGCGAGCCAGTCAGCGAGGACGGGACAAGGGACCGCGGGGGCTAACCCCCTCCGCTCGAGGGCGATGATGATCTTGTCGAACTTCTGGCGCAGGGCAGGCTCGACCTTGAGCAGGGCCAGGGCTGCATCCACTTCGCTTTTGTCTGTAAGGGCCATAGGTTGGGGCTACTCTTCTGGATCTGGGGGTTCGACATCATCAGGACGATAACCAAAATCGTCCTCGAGGGCCTGAAATGGGTCGCTGCTGTACGGCACCTCGGAATACTTCTTCATGAGGGAAAGCATAGCTTGGATGTTGTCAATTGTCGAGGTGAGCAGGCGCCAGCCCGGGGTTGATCGTGTTCTTCCTTGACCAGTAGAAACCAGTGCATCGGCCTTTTCGGCAAGACCGCGCTCGTGGAGGAAAGTCAAGGCAGCCTTGATCTTGTTGGGGCGACCCCCTTTGATGGATTGGACGGCCTGGTTAACTGAAAAGGGCATATCCATCTCAGCCAGGCCGCGGCGTTTGTGCCAGGCCAAGACCCGCTGTGCGGCCTCTACAGTGGCGGGGCTGTCACCTTCCCTCATCCCCTCAAGCATGGCGTAGTAGACGGTCTCGGTAGGCTCATCGGAGTTATCGAAGACGGGTACCAGCAGGGTGTCAGGAGAGTATTTGGCATTACGAGCTTTCTTCTGCCGCACAGTGATCACGTCGAACAGCTGCTCTGTATCATGGAGCTCAATACCCCGCTCACAGACGAACTGCAGCATGGAGTCGACCCACCCCTCGAGGACGGAGGAACCGCGGGGCTTCCCTTTCTTACTGGCATGGTGGATGAACCCCAGGCTGAAGCGATAGCTGCGAATGAAGCCGTTCATGTTCTCGCAAAAGAGCCCCATCTGAGTGGCATCATTTTCGTCGACCCCGGGGATGAAATGCCGGAGTGGGTCGAACAAGACCAGACCAGGCTCCAGCTCCACGAGCAGATCGTTGAATTGCTGCAGGCCCCGCGGGGTGTTGAGGTGGATGGAATCATGGATCATGTAGAGGTCGACGTTGTTGGGGTCCTTGTCCTTGTGGCCCCGCATGAGCATCCGGAGCCGAGCACCTGTGTCGTAGATATCCCCTTCGGCCGTGATAAACAGAGCTGTCCCTGCCTTCTCGACGGGGAGCCCCCCAAAGTAGGTCCCGTTGCTGGCGTAGGCCAACAGGAAGTCAAACATGGTGAACGTCTTGTAATCGTTGGGGTCCCCATAGACGAGGAACTTCCCTACAGTAGGGATGATGGGCTTGGCTATCCACCTCCCCTCGGGGGGCTCTTCGGCTTGCACTGCTTCGATAGTTGAATAGACCTCTAAGTCTGCAATTTTCCTTGGCATTTGTTACATTACCTCCCGGTCACTACTGAGATTCATAGGTTAGAACAAACGCCCAGAAAGTCAAGGGAATTTCCAGTACCCCCTGAGCGGACCTACAATTCCGGACAGTTAGCGGAGACTTTTCTCAGAAAGGGTGTTGACAGGTGGTTTGCCGTATGACACCTTGTCCGTCAGTGCAAAACACAGTCAACATCGCAGGGCCCTGGCGGCTTGCTGCATCGCACAATGGAGGAGAGGCCGACAAGCTCCTCCTCTCCGATCTGGCTCTCCAGCTCCCTCAGAGCCAAGATGGGGCAGCCGGCGCGGACAAGATCCTACAGTATCCTGAGGATGCTTCTCCTACAACACCCCGCGGCTGCCTCGAGTTCAGGTCCTACCAACGGCGAGCTGTCACCTTCATCCGTCGTGCTCTCTCTAGCTTCGGTTTGGCCAACTATGGCTTCGATGCCAACGGCTGTCTGTACGCCGCGGCCCCTGGCCTGGGGAAGACCCCCGTCTCCTTACAGGCATACCATCGTATGGGTGCCCTCGATGAGCCCACCCTGATCTTGGGCCCCCTACAAGCGGCCGAGACCTGGTGCTCGCCCAAGGGGGACCCTGCCCGGTACTTCGGCCTGAAGGTTGCACACGTCTCAGAGGGTGACATCAAAAAGGATGAGCTCATCAGGTTTGCCCACTACGATATCCTGGAGCAGGTCGGTCCTCTCATCCGCAGGCAGGGTCGAGGCTGTCCCGTCAACCTGATCATCGATGAATCTCATGCCTGCGCCAATCCGGCCGCCGTCCGGTCGGGGGCCACGCGCGCCCTATCTGGAATGGCCTCAGTGACCCGGCGCCTGCTCTTGACAGCCACTCCCATCCGGTCCGGCCGACACAACCTGTGGATGCAGCTCGACATCATGCAGCCCGGGCAGTGGGGCGACTGGATCGGAGACATGTTCGGCCCCCGCTACTGTGGGATGGAGCAACAAAAGACCCGCGGCGGTCAGGTCTACTGGACCATGGGCAAGCCTCAGAAGTCCTCTGAGTTACGTCACCGACTCGACCCCTTCGTCCTCAAGGTGAGTCGGGGGACCGCGGCCAGCCACGGGGGCACCCGGGTCCAGAGGTCAGGACACTGGGTTCAACTGACTGGCCCAGAGCGAGGCGCCCTGCAGGATGCTATTCTGTCCGCCGGCCGTAAGGCAGCCAAAGCCCGTAAGGCGAAACAGCCCAAGGCTCTGTGGCTCCAGATACCCGGTGGCCCTCGGATCAAGTTCGACGGCACCGCCGATCAGAAGCGCGCCGCCCGAACCTATCCGGCCAAGTTGGTGGCCCTGACCCATACACTCTCTGCGATGGCTGAGATCAAGGTCCAGCATGCAGCTGAGGCTACCCTGCAAGCTCTCAAAACACACAAGACCTTCGTCGTGTTCACCGAGCGGCGTCCATCAGCAGCCCTCATCTGTAAGGAGCTGCAGCGGCTCCGTCCAGGGATGCCTGTTATAGGGCCAGTCACCGGTGCCATGCCTGTAGCCCGACGCTGGGCACTGTGCGAAGAGCTGGGCACATACAAGTCCCGCAGGGCTGTCCTCGTCGCAACCAGGGCCAGCATCGGGGTGTCCAACCACTCCCTACAGGTCGCTACAGGCTGCCTCATCGTCACCCCCGACTGGAACCCCGACCCGAACCTTCAGGTCGAGGGACGTATGCTGGCCGAGGGGGACTTCGTCAAGGAGAAAGAGGCCATCTACCTCTTCCTCCAGAACAATCCCGTCGACGAGCGGATCCTGGAGCGCATCCAGGCCAAAGAGCGGGACTCTGAGGATGTCCTCGGGGTTGGGCCTGAGGAAGCCATCGCTGGCGACCTGATCGGCCGGGAGCACAAGCAGCTCACCGATCTGCTCAACATCCTGAAGCGGTCCGACTTTGCATCAAGGAGACTCTCATGAGTGACCAGGAACAGCCAGCCGTCATTAGCTACTCGGCCCGAGCGCCGCAGCGGACCGTCGGCGTAGGGAACGAAGTGACCAAAAAGACCTCGACGTTGGTGTTTGGTGCCCCGAAGTCGGGCAAGAGTACATGGGCCTGTATGTGGCCGGCGCCTATCTTCCTGAACATCGTGGCCGAGGGGGGTAATGCCGCCCTGGATACCTACCCTCAGGTGGCTGCTCACCTGATTAGTCGGTGCAAGGACCTGTCGATTCCGCCGGTGTTCAACCAGGAGGCTCCCCCCCGCTTCGACATCTACTTCTCGGGGCACAGCAACGACTCGGCCAACATCTCCAAGTACGAGCCTCATCACTGCCTGCAGGATGCCCTCGACATGATCGAGAAGAACTGGCGGGCATGGGGTGTAGCCACCGTGGTCCTCGACTCCATCGGCTTTCTCGAGAGGCTTTGGTATACCGATCTGCAGGCCTACCGGCTGGCCCTGGTCCAGGACAAGGTTGCTGTACCTGCCGACCTCAAGAAACTCCTCAAGTCCTCTGGAGGAGGCGACGGCAAGAGCCCCGGAGAGCGATGGGCCGAGCAGATGAGAGACCAGGGTGGTGTGCTGTTCCAGAAGCAGGACTATGGCCTCCTCAAGAATTTTCATCAGGCGCTGATGGAGAAGATGAACTCTTTTCCTGTCAACCGGATCATCATCGGCCACGAGAAGCAGATCCTCAAAGAGGATGGCCGCGGCAATCTACTTTTGGACAAGGTGAAGCTGGCTCTTGATGGCCAGAGTGTTTGGGCCACCCCCGCGGCGGCCGATCTTGTCATCCAGGCTACCCCGGTGTACCAGACCAGTACTGATGCCAGCTCTGCTGACAAACGCATGGAAACCTCTCGCGTCTTCTATACGATGCCCGACAAGTACTCCGTCGGTTCCGTCGGACATCGATTCGCTTTTGCCTTCCCGGAAGGCAAGCTCACAGATCCGGAGCTGGGAACAACCCCGACCTTCCGGGCAGTCTACAACCGCATCTATGAGCACATCGCGCTGCCTATCCCGTCGCTCAACGGGTAGGATAGCTTCTTTTTAAACCGTCCAACTGTCGACAAGGAGGACACCACCATGAACAAGAATGCACTGCCGTTTGACATCAACGAATTCCTGGGCACTTCGTCCGCTGGTTTCGTTGCCCACCCCGAGGGCTTCTACCTGCTGAAGGTCACTGAGATCGGGGGTGGGGGCTACAAGAATGGTCCCGGCTCCTACACCCGCTTCGCCACCGAGATCCAGATGGGCCCCGGCGCCGACACCAGTCGCGAGGACCGTCCGTTCTCCGACATGATCGGCAACGGTGACCTGGCTACCCTGGACAAGGCCACCCCCAAGCAGAAGGAGCGCATGGCCCGAGACAAGGCCGCCTACAAGCAGATCTGGGAGGCGTGCCTGGGCGGTGAGGAAGCCTGCCGTGACTACCTGACCCAGCTGGCTGAGGCTGGCTCTGCGGCGGACAACGAGGTCCTGGTCGGGCGTAAGTACATCGCCTACCTCACCGTCAGCAAGGACGGGACCAACAACTACATCCGGACCCGCATCCCCTTCAACGATGCCAACTGGAAGTACGCGGTGGACAACACCCCCGGCGAGGAGGCTGCCACCACCGCCGCTCCCCCCCAGCCGTCCCAGGCCCCCCCGCCCGAGGCTGCTGCGCCCCCTCCGCCGCCCACCCCGGCGCCGGTTCCCCCCGCCGATGCTCCGCCTCCGCCTACCCCGCCTGCGGATGGCGCCGCCGCGGCAGCTCCCCC